>Ga0310345_10000215_pt1 | contig 108537 bp, 82 predicted proteins | sample HC15DNA20500_MG_FD_204667 | JGI IMG/M metagenome (GOLD analysis project Ga0310345, IMG submission 204667) | Marine microbial communities from station ALOHA, North Pacific Subtropical Gyre - HC15-DNA-20-500_MG | ecosystem: Environmental > Aquatic > Marine > Oceanic | place: Pacific Ocean: North... | reverse complement strand
GCGTCCGACGCAACAACATCAAGACATGGCTCAGCCCGAATCGCACGGTCGACGATGATATCGATATCGTTCCGTGCCCGGTACGCCAGGTAGACGATACCGGTCTGCGCACGTACCGCCACCGTGTGCCTGGTGCGATCATTCTCTTTGTCACGTCGCGTGTGCTCGTGTCGCTTGATCACCTGCCGGTCGTACTCGTCAAGCGAGAAACACCCAGCTAATCCGGTCTGCTCGTGATCCGCAGTTCGCAGCCGGTACAGATACAGCGAGGACCGGTCCTCAATCACGAGCGGCGCGGCCTGCGTAAGGGTCTCGAGGTTAGTCGCCGCGAGGCGGTAAACATCGTCCCCATATGGATCGGCGTGCGGTGAAAGATCGATCTCTGCTCGTGAGACGTGCAGAAAACTCAAAGGATTCCCCGCCGCCAGCGCGCGCGCCTCGTCGGTCGATACGACGTCGTACGGAACGGCCGCCACTGCGGATGCCGCCGCGGGAACGGGACGGAGCGCACGAAACGGGCGGATGACAGCCATTGCAAATGCAGAGTGTATACCCCGCCACAAAAGCCCGGGAAATAGATCAGCTATTGCGCGAGGGCGGCAGCCACCGGAGCCGGTAGCGAAACGGGGGAAAGCAAGCGGCCCAGTGCTCGGTCACGGAACTCTCCGAACGCGGCAAGATGAGCAGCGGGGACCGGATCACCAGGTGGCAAGTTGCGATGCTCAAGCAGTGGATTGACGAACGTGCCACTCTTGCGAATACGAAAATCGAGATGCGGACCGGTCGCGAGCCCGGTACGGCCGACACGACCGATCAGCTGGCCCTGTATCACACGCGCACCCCGTCTGATACCCTTCGCGAACGACGACAGGTGCAGATAGTACGTCTCGTAGCCGTTCGTATGCCGCAGACGCACCATATTGCCGGAACCGCCACTTCTACCCGCAGAGACGACCGTGCCGTTCGCGACCGCGATGACTGGCGTTCCGATCGGGGCCCCATAGTCAACCCCGAGATGAGGTCGGCGTCCGCCTAGTATGGGATGCAAGCGGCGATAGGAAAACCGTGACGTGATCCGTGGCTCGAATCGAAACGGGGACCGCAGGAACAATCGCTTCATCGAGCGGCCGTCGGCATCAAAATACTGGGCCTCGGGTTCCCCCGGAACATGAAACCTGAACGCCTGCACGAGACGGCCGTCGTTGACAAACTCCGTAGCCACGACGTCCCCATAGCCAGCGAACTCGTCGTCGCGGAAGTACTTTTCGAACAGCACATGGAAACGATCGCCGCGCCGTAAGTCGTTGTTGAAATCGATCTCACCACCGAAGACCTCGGCCATAGCGATAGCGAGCGACACGTTCTCACCCTCACCGTTGAGCGCCGAGACCAACGACGAGTGCTCGCGATCAATCTCACCGCGCATAGCGATCTCAACCCGTTCCTTGATATAGGTTACCAACTCAGCATCGAAGCGAGGTTTGACATCGCCACGGCTGGTTACCCTCAGGAACTGGTCATCATCGATGTGATATTCAAAGCGGCGCAGAGTCTCATCATCGGCGAAGACCAAACGATACGGGTTGCTGACGCGTAGGCGGCGCGGATCGAACACCGCCCGGACCGCTTCAATTAGTTCGACCGCCACCGCATTATCAAGCTCGTGTACTACTAGCAGGCTCGCCAACGTGGCACGCCGAGGCACGAGTCGTTCGATGATACGCGTGTCCGGGACGAGGTAGACGTCGGTACCGGCCGTCACCGGTGCCGGTGCCGGTGCCACTGGCTCCGCCACCCCGCACGCGGTGCCGAGAATCACCCAGACCAGAATCTGGTAAAGATTCATGAGCCGCTTGAACATCAAGACTCGCGAGTGTATCACAGGCTTTTCTGGCCTCCTGCTTGAGTATCGACAACTTGCCCGCATCCTGCCAGCCTCACCGCCCCGTAAACGTCACATGAGTCTCACAATCTTCCCGTAGCCGTGCGAGTCGTGACCTTATGTGCGCCGCGCGACCAGTCGCCTTGATCTTCCTCCAGTGATGGGCGACCAAACCCACAGGATCGAATAACACCGTCGAGCGGATGCCCCCGTAATGGTCTTGCCGTACAAAACCTTCTTTAAGCACCGCAACTCTCCATTGTTGCGTGCGTTGGGTCAGACAGCAAAGTGACCCTCAGTCTGTGCTTCGCGATGAACCGGCGATGCGGGTCCTGACTATCGCAGCTACAACCGACGACGGCGGCGGCCAACTTGGGAAAGGCCGGGGGTTCTTACCGACCGTGATCATACGTTCACTCTTTGTTCATAACGTCATGCGTCGATCCAGATGGGTGCGTCACGGTCGCTCCGTTCCTCGACGACTCCTATGACGGTGGCTGCTCCGTATCCGAGCCGGCGCAGGTCGGCCGCGCACGCGTCGGCCTCTGATGCAGGAACACTGGCAAGCAGGCCGCCGGCTGTCTGCGGATCGAATAAGACCGGATACACAGGGTCTGCGCCGACAGCCTCCACGTTGGCGATCGCCCGGCGTAGGCGGACGTTCTGTGGCTGGAGAGAGCTCAATAGGCCAGCCGTGATCGTCTCACGGGCGCCGTCGAGCACCGGAACGGCAGCGAGCGTGATCCGTGCGTTGACCGCCGACGCTTTTGTCATCTCTACCAGGTGACCAAGCAGACCGAAACCGGTCACGTCGGTGCATGCCGTGACACCGTGCCGACGAACCACTCCAGCTCCGTCCCGGTTCGATTGCAACATCGAGCGGATGGCACCGTCGATCCACCGGGCCTTCGCCCGTTGTCGCATATGGGCGGCGAACAACGTTCCGGTCCCAAGTGGCTTCGTCAGGACAATCCGATCCCCAACCTGCATCCCCCTTTTTCGCGTGAGCTGGCTCCGGTCGGCAATTCCACTCACGGCGAGGCCAAGTGAGAGCTCCAGACCCTCGGTCGTGTGTCCACCGACCAGTGCCGCTCCGGCGGCGTTCAGCACCGCCACCGCCCCGACCAAGAGGTCCTCGAGAAGAGCCTCCACTTTTTCTTCCACCCCGTAGGGAACGGTCGCGATCGCAAGGGCGGAGCGAGGGTCAGCACCCATCGCGTAGAGGTCGCCAAGACAATGGTTTGCCGTAATTTTGCCGAACAAATAGGGGTCGTCCACAATGGCGCGAAATGCATCGACCGTCCGCACGGCAACCTTGCCCGGCGGAATCTCCTCGACCGCGGCGTCGTCCATAGCATCAAGACCGACAACGATGTCGTCTCGACCGACCGTCTTAAGACGGGCCAAGACCCGGTCGAGCAACGTAGCGCCTACCTTAGAACCGCAGCCGCCACACCGCATTGCCTTAGTTGACAGATCGCGTACTACCTCTTCCGGCACCAGCGGCAAAAGGTCAGACCGGAAAGCACTGTCCTCTTTGGTGTCCATCTCGGGGAGTTCGTTGAACTTGCGTATGAACCTACGATCAATCTGGTCCTTCCAGCGCCAGACCCACGCGCCTTCGAGTGACCACCGCCCGCGCGAAGCCACCGCGTAACGATCGCCCGTGCTAATCAAGCTAAGAAATTTCCGCTGAGGGATGAATGGCCGTAGCGTCTCACCGCGCAGGGTGCGCCGGAGGTTCGCCTCGAGAGGCAGGCCTTGCCGCACCGCGAACACGCCAGCTTTCTCACGCGGGCGACCGACCACCGAGGCAGTATCGCCAGCAGCAAAAACACCCGCATGAGATGTCGATTGAAGTGTAGCGTCGACCAGAATGAACCCACGCTCGTCCGTGTCGAGACCAGCCGAACGCGGCCAATCCTGCGCGCCAGCCTCGGTAGCCCAAAGGACCTCGTCGAGATCAAATACGGTGCCGCTATCCACCTCCAACCGGCTCTCGGTGATTCGGGTGACGCGGCTCCCGACGTGAACCTGAATGCACCGCTCGCGCAGTACCCGTTCGAACGCGCCACGCACAAGCTTATTGTGTGTTGGCAGGATACCGTCTGTGGCACTGAACAGATGAAACTCCGGCGGCTCTGTGTCGCCGCCGCCTTGCGTGCCGCTCCGTCTCAGGGCGTGCTGAATGGCAAGCGTCAACTCGACACCAGCTGCACCTGCACCAACGACACCGACACGCAGCTGGTGGTCGCTCGTGCGCACACGTTCCTTCAGATGCTCCCAGCGTGCGACGAACGTACTGATCGGCTTGACAGGAACAGCATGCTCACGCGCACCGGCGACGGCCAACGCCGGCGTCGCTCCGATGTCGATCGACACGACGTCGTAGCCGACCGGCGGCCGATTGCGACAGACCACCTTTCGGTTAGCGAGATCGAGGCCTACCACCTCGTCGTGAAACAAACGAGCACCGGCGAACCGGGTCAGCGGACCGAGGTCGATGTGCACGTCGTCGAAAGCGTAGTGACCGGCAATAAGACCAGGCAACATGCCGGAATAAGGGGTGTGAATGTCGCGCGACACGACGGTGACGCGGACCCCCGGCATCGGTTGCATCCCGAACCGCCGGAGTACGATGACATGGCTATGACCTCCACCGATCAACACCAGATCTTTGAGGATCGGTGTGTGTGTATCACCCGTCATGCCGCAGTGCCACCAATTGTGCGAGCCAGTACACGCTCGGCCGCCTCTTCGAACAGCGGCGGATGGGGAAGCAAGCTCACCACGAGGAAAGCATCGTGTGGAAAATCAAAGAAGTATCCAGGGTGCACCAACACACGCTCCCGCTCCAACAGTTCTAGGACGAGTTCTTCTTCCGAACGTACCGCCGGAACCTGTACCACAGCGTACCATCCTCCTTCAACACGTAGCAGCCGCGTAGCTGGCTGTGCAACGACCAGCCGTTCGAGTGTCTTGTGATTCTCTCGTACACGCTCCGTAATCTGCTCGGTGACTACCTCGCCATCGATCAGCAACTGCCGTACGGCCAGCTGGACTGGCGTCGCAACCGAGAGATATGTATCGCAGATGATCGCGAGGGCGCGCATCGCGCGCTCGACATCTTTCCCCGCGCCGTCGACCAGGATCCATCCCAGCTTGAGTTGGGGTAGCCCGATCGACTTCGACAACCCGCCGAGGCCGAACGTGAGCGCCTCTCTAGGAACATCGAACACGCTGGGACCACGTGAACAAGTCACGTCCATCGGATAGAACCCGAACACTTCGTCGGCAATCAGCGCCATGCTTCGCTGACGACACAACGCGCTGACTCGCTCGACCTCGGCTGCTCGGACGAAGGACCCAGTCGGGTTATTAGGGTTAACAATGACGACGGCACGCGTGCGCGGTCCTACCTTGGCCCGCAACTCGTCGACATTAATTTCCCACACCCCGTGGTACTCAAGCGAGTACGGAACCACCTCGATCCCCTCAAGTCGGGCGAGGTGCTCCAACAGAGGGTAGCTTGGTTGCGGTACTAGCACCGCGTCTCCCGGATCACACAAGAGCTTGAACAGCGAAGTATAGGCCTCGCTAGTGCTAGCGGTGATCACCACTTGTCCGGGATCGACCGAGATCCCGTGCCGCCCCAGATAGCCGGCCACCGCATCCCGCGCGCCCGACAGGCCGCACGGTTGCGGATCGTACGTCAAGCCCGCCGGGCTGGCCAGGCTGTCCAGCAACCGCGCCGGGAACGCCAGTCCAACCCGGGTCGGATTCGACTCCGTCAGGTCCGCCACTGCGGCTCCTTCGGCCCGGAGGCGAGTTACTGCGTCTGCCAGCCGATTTACGTCCAGATTGCTCGGCACCCGTGACGAGAACATACGCCTCAGCATATGCCGAGACCAGGGCAGAAAGTACAGAAGTAATCCCGGCCCGTTACCCTGGCCCTCCACCGCAAGGCTATAGGACAGGCACCCTTGTTGTTTCACAGCACCATGCAGTAGATTTGGAAAAACTTGGCCTGAGTGGCTTCTTTGGATTAGCCGGACCGAAAGAGATGACTCGCGGCAAACAGAGTTCTCTAATGGCACTGAGAGCACCTGCTACGTGGCACGTGCCGAGATGCCGCGCGACTGACAGGTCACCAAATGCCTGTCCGAAACCGCCTAGAACGCCAGCGGCTAGGTATTCAAGTGCAGGCGGTACTTCTCCCGAAATATCCCCATGTTCTTTGTAAGTGCCCAGCTCATGCGTCTTACAACAGCCGCAGTCGGCGCAGTGACGGTATTCGCAGCCGTGCCAGCCGTGGCCCAGGACAGGCCCGATAAGCAAGGGTACCGCACGCCACCGCAGGTCATTGTCGATATCCTCGACGCGCCGGCGACGCCAGGCATCGCCGTAAGCCCGTCACGCGACACCGTGGCGCTTCTTGAGGAGCGTGCCATGCCGCCGATCGCGGATCTAGCGCGACCGATGCATCGGCTAGCCGGCTACCGGATCAATCCCAGGAACAGCGCACCATGGCGTAGCTCCGACATCACCGCCATTAGGCTACGACGGATCGATGACGAAACCGAACATCTCATCCTCGCACCGTGGGGCACTACGCTAGGATGGGTGGACTTCGCGCCAGACGGCAGTCATCTATCCTACATGGTCATCCGTGACACCGGGGTGGAGCTGTGGGTCGTCAACGTTGTCACCGGCACCCCACGGCCACTGACCGACGCGTCACTCAATGCCACTTGGGGAAACCCCTGTGAGTGGCTCTCCGATAGCAGCGGCGTGCTCTGCCGGTTTCGCATGTCGGCGCGCGGTGCGCCTCCGACGCCGCCGCGCGGGCCGGTCGGACCACGCATCCAGGAAAGCGACGGGCAACTGTCCCCGGTGCGAACCTATCAGGACCTGCTCTCTAACCCGTACGATGAGGCGCTGTTCGAGTATCACTTCACGAGCCAGATCGCGACGGTCGCGCTTGCAACCGGCAGCCGAACCACCATCGGCAGACCTGGCCTGTTTGCGCGAGTGAGCGGTGCACCCGACAGCCAGCATCTATTAGTCGTGCGGCTCAAGCGACCGTTTTCCTGGCTTGTGCCGGCCACTCGGTTCGCACGATCGGTCGAAGTCTGGAACCGCCGCGGCGACGTGGTTGAGCTTGCTGATCTCCCGGTGGCCGACGGCATCCCTATCGGCGGGGTCACAACCACACCGCGAATGCATCGGTGGAATCCGACACAACCCGCCACCCTCGTCTGGAGCGAGGCTCAAGACGGTGGCGACCCGAAGACCAGTGTGGCGCATCGAGATCGCCTGCTCGTACTCACGGCGCCATTCGAAGGCACACCGCTGGAACTCGTCAGGACGGAATTCCGATTCTCCGGAATTTCGTGGACCGAAGATGGAACCGCACTCGTGAGTGAGTCGAATAGAGAGACGCGGTGGACCCGAACATCTCTCTTGTATCCGGGCGGAAGTGACACCAGGCGACTTTTCGACCGGAGTGTGGAGGACAGGTACGGCGACCCAGGCACCCCGATGCGCAGGCCTGGACGGGGCGTGGCAGGCACCATGATCCTTCAGTACGGCAATAACATTTTTCTTGCAGGCGGTGGCGCCTCACCACTCGGCGACCGTCCATTCATCGACCTGGTCGATCTGAGAACGCTCAAAACAACCCAGTTGTTTCGAGCCGATGAAACGAGCTATGAGACAGTCATTGCCGTGCTCGCACCAGACGCCAGCTCATTGTTGACCCGTCGTGAGAGCCGCACCGACCCGCCGAACTATTTCGTGCGCGACACTTCGTCGGACACGGCACGCGCGCTGACGAGCTACGGTGATCCGGCACCGGTGTTGCGGCAAGTACGCAAACAGCTTGTGACCTACGAGCGGGACGATGGCATCACGCTCTCCGCCACGTTGTATTTGCCACCCGACTACCGTGAAGGGGAACGCCGCCCAATGCTCATGTGGGCCTACCCGCGTGAGCGCACCAACGCGGCCGCGGCCAGTCAGGTGCGCGGCTCACCAAATCGCTTCACGACACTCAACGGCGCTTCACACCTTCTGCTTCTGACCCAAGGGTACGCCATTCTCGACGGACCGGCGATGCCGATCGTTGGCCCCGGAGAAACGGCCAACGATACCTACGTCGACCAGCTCATTGCTAGCGCGGAAGCGGCCATCGACAGGGTGGTCGAGATGGGCGTGGCCGACCGTGACCGAATCGCTATCGGTGGGCACAGCTACGGCGCGTTCATGACGGCGAATCTCCTCGCGCACTCGGATCTTTTCCGCGGTGGGATCGCCAGGAGTGGCGCGTACAACCGGACACTGACGCCATTCGGATTCCAGAACGAGCGACGGACGTTCTGGGAGGCCTCGGACATCTACGCCGCTATGTCGCCGTTTTTCCACGCGAACAAGATCAACGAACCAATCCTTCTGATGCACGGCGAGGTGGACAACAACTCGGGGACGTTCCCGATCCAATCGCAACGCTTCTACGTTGCACTCAAGGGGCACGGGGCACCTGTTCGCTACGTCACCCTACCGTACGAGTCGCACGGTTATGCCGCGCGGGAGTCAGTGCTGCACGTCGTCGCCGAGATGGTTGAGTGGTGCAACACGTACCTTAGCGGCACCCAACCACGACTGTCGATTCCACGAGTCAACCGCTAGCTTGTGGTTACATTCGCTACTTCCGGCCGATCTTGTGGCCCATACTGGACGTTGTACAATGGGGGCTCTGAATGTGGTTAGACTCGTCACATCGCTCATAGGAAGAGGCATGGCAGGAAACACACAGGAACTAACAGACGCTAACTTTGGTAAATCGGTGATTCAGTCAACGGTGCCGGTGCTCGTGGACTTCTGGGCTGAGTGGTGCGGGCCGTGCCGAATGATCGCACCTACCGTCGAGGAGCTAGCATCCGATTACGATGGCAAGGTGACGGTCGGTAAGGTGAACGTCGACGACAACCCCGCAATCGCCGGGCAGTTTGGCGTGCGTTCGATCCCGACGTTGCTGCTCTTTAAAGGCGGCGAAGTGGTCGAGTCGGTCGTGGGAGTCGCGGACAAACAGCGCCTTCAATCGATCATAGAGAAGCACCTTAGCTCATAGTCCCGGTCGTCACTTGGGTTGACACGCCTGAGTCAGCCGGGGTGTATACAGAATCGATGCGCAGTTGGTAGCCCCTTTGCCAAGTCAAGCGAGGGCCAATTACTAGACGGACTCACCGAACGCTTCGCTAGCCAACCGATTGATTTTACAGGGGTAACCTGTCTGCAGCTTCCGTACAAGTTGTCGATCTCCTCACCGTTCCAGGCGAAGTCCCCTAGCATCTCGGCCTGTGTTTTAGTACCGACAGCCTTGGTCTTATCCCTGGCCGTGTATCAGTACAAGCTCGGCCACCTGAATACCAAGCGTGGTGACGATTAGTATCGAGACCGAACACGTTGCGCATCTCTTTAACCGAGCTGCTGCATGGCAGTTTCTCCTACCACACAATCTACCCACGCACGACACGTCGACCGACTCAAGCGCGGTGTGTTTCTTCATACGCTCCTTGCGCAGCACCTAGACCATCTGGCCATGGCAGATACTAGGGGTGCCAACGATGGATAGTTACTTGATTCATGAAGCTAGCATGACCGTGCACGGAATCGGTTTAAGAGCTGACACGGTAAAGCACCAACGACAGACCGGAACACGCGGTCACAACTTAGGAACTCCCAGGTCGTGAGAATCGTGCTGGCCCCGGTCGGCAGCGCCGGCGATGTGCATCCGTTCGTCGGCGTCGCCCTGGCACTCCGTGCACGCGGGCACGACGTCACGATCATCACCAGCGCGTATTTCGCACCGTTGATGGAGCGGGTCGGGCTGCCTTTCGTCCCGATTGGTACGGTTGAGCAGTTCAATAAGGTAACCGAACATCCGGACCTGTGGAATCAGTGGCGAGGCTTACAGGTTATCGCGAGAGCCGTCGAGTTAGGGACACTGGAGCTCTACCAGGCTGTGTCCCGTGAAGTGGCCAGCGGCGATGCGGTACTTGTGGCCAGTGGTCTCGCCATGGGTGCACGGATCGCCCACGAGGTGCTTGAGGTCCCGTTGGTCACGTTGCATCTTCAACCACAGTGCTTCTTCAGTATCCATGATTCCCCAGTTATGCATCCGTGGCTGACGTCGATCAACCGATTCCCCCGATCGATTAAGCACATCCTGTTGGCGTTGAGCGACCGTGTAGCAGATCGCGTAATGGCCCCGGCGGCGAACAACCTGCGCCAAGAACTCGGTCTGTCACCGGTACGGCACATCGTGAGCCAGTGGTGGCATTCACCACAACGGGTGATAGGACTGTTTCCCGATTGGTTCGCGCCGCCGCAACTCGATTGGCCGGCGCAGACCGTGCTGACCGGATTCCCACTCTACGATGAGCGAGACGTGACCGATCTGCCTCCGGGACTAGAGACGTTCTATCGTGGCGCCGAGGACGCAGGTAAGCCACCGATTATCTTTGCGCCAGGCTCTGGGAACCGGCAAGCCGGACGTTTCCTCGCAGCCGCAGCCGACGCCTGCCACCAGCTCGGGCGCCGTGGAATCTTGCTCACGCGGTATCCTGCGCAGCTCCCGTCCCGCCTGCCGGACGAAGCACGTCACTTCGACTACGTGCCGCTCAGCGTCGCTCTACCCCGTGCTGCCGCGTTAGTGCACCACGGGGGTATAGGGACGGCGGCTCAGGGGCTTGCGTCCGGGAGACCGCAGCTCGTGATGCCGATGACATTCGACCAACCGGACAACGCGAACCGTCTCGGACTCCTCGGGGTAGCGAGGGTGCTACGGCCAGCTGCGTTCACCGCTCGGGCCGTAACACGTGAACTCGAGATCCTACTTGGATCGGACGATGTGACGCGCGCGTGTGCCAAGATCGCACGTCGCTTCGAAGATGCCGACCCGATCACGCACACCTGTGAGCTAATCGAGAACATGGAAAGCAACCGGCGCGAAACTGATCACTCACCAAGCACCCTTAATCCCAACCTCTGAATGAGCGAGAAGCAATAAGCGCGTCATCCGGTCACATTCGCGCTCGGCAGAAACCGTGGCGCACGGCGATGCTGCGTCGTCTGCTCGAACGCATACGCGAGCCTGATCAAGGTCGGTTCGCTCCAAGCCTTCCCAAAGAACGACACTCCGACGGGTAGCCCGAAGACAAACCCCGCCGGCACACTGATGTTCGGATAGCCCGCCACCGCGGCATAGGTTGAACTACCGCCCCCAAAGTGATCGCCGTTGACAAGGTCGGTAACCCATGCCGGCCCGCCGGTCGGCGCGATAATGGCGTCGAGTTCGTGCTCATTCATCACCCGATCGATGCCTTCGTCGCGTGACAGGCGGTGTGCGATCACCAACGCATCCAGGTACCTGAGATCTGAAAGTGGCCCCTTTGCCTCCGCGGCTATGAACCGTTCCTGCTGAAAGTACGTCATTTCATCGGACGCGCTCCGTTCGTTGAAGTCGATTAGCTCGGCCAGCGATCTAGCAGGAGCGGATGGACCGAGTGCAGCAAGGTAAGCGTTCAGATCGGCCTTGAACTCGTAGAGCAAGATTTCGGTTTCCGCGGCTCCCATGTCTGAACTCGCACCAGAGCCCACCGGACGGCTTGATGGAACGAGGGTGACTGGATCAACGATGAGCGCACCGCGTTCCTTCATTGCATCGATCGCATCGCCCATCAAACGATCGACCCGCTCGTGGAACCCGAAGAAGCGCCGGGCAACACCAATCCGCGCCCCCTCAAGACCGTCTTCATCCAGGAAAGACGAATAGTCAGACAATGCCTGCGTCTCGCCAACAACCGTCGCCGGATCCCGAGGGTCAACTCCGGTGAGCGCGCCGAGGACGGCCACAGCGTCACTGACGGTGCGCGCCATCGGACCAGCCGTGTCCTGGCTATGGGCAATCGGGATGATCCCGGCGCGGCTCACCAGACCGACGGTCGGCTTTATGCCGACAATGCCGTTCGCTGACGAGGGGCAGACGATCGACCCGTCCGTCTCGGTACCAATTGCTGCGGCGACAAGGTTGGCCGAGACCGCAACGCCAGACCCCGAACTCGAACCGCAGGGATTGCGATCCAGAGCATAAGGGTTCAAGCACTGGCCGCCGCGACCACTCCAGCCGCTCGATGAGCGGGTCGACCGGAAGTTGGCCCACTCGCTCAGGTTGGCCTTACCGAGCAGGACGGCACCAGCCTTACGCAGCTTCTGCGCCACGAACGAGTCTGCAGGCGGGATCGAACCTGTGAGCGCGAGCGATCCGGCCGTAGTCGTCATCCGATCGGCGGTGTCGATGTTGTCTTTGAGCAACATCGGGATACCGTGGAGCGGGCCGCGTGAACTCCCCGCAGCGCGCTCACGGTCTAACTCATCGGCGATGCTAAGCGCGTCCGGATTTAGCTCGATGACGGCGCGTATTGTTGGACCTTGGCGATCGAGCTGTTCGATGCGTGTCAGATAGGCCTCGGTGAGTCCGCGGGCTGTCAAGCGACCGGCCGCCATCGCGTCACCAAGTTCGGTGATGCTAACCTCTTCGTGCTCGAACGGGTCGACATTACTGGGCACCGCACCCTCTACCTGTGACTCACTCTGGTTGGTTGGGACCGACCGACACGCGATCGACCCCGCCAGCGTGCCACCAACGGCACCATAGCGCAGGAAATCGCGCCGACCCAATATCGGTGGTATTGAGATCATCGTTGTCCTCGTGAAAGTGACTCGCGGCACATGGCTAGAACCATCTGTGAACCCGATGAGCATCACTCCACAGTGATACTCATCGGGATGAACGTCTCGCCCCAGTGGAGACGTAACTCGGCATCCTTCTTTTCGACCATACCGAAGTAAAAAGCGAGCGTCTCTATGTGCTCACCCTGCCGTGGCGACACCATGAAACGCAAAGCGTCCTGACCTTCGCCGGGATACGGCGTGTGGTAGACGTCAGCGGCGCGACTGAAAATCATCGTCCAGCGATTGGGGTCAGGGATCGCCCACAGACTGTATGTGCCCGCCTCGAGGTGGTTCCCATTGATAGTGATGTCGCGACTGAATTCAATCGCCGTCGCGTCGTTCGCCCCCGGATTCCAGATCTCACCGTATGGCACTATCCCGCCGAACAACTCACGCCCCCGGGTCACCGGGCGGTCATAAGTAACGGTGATAACCGTGTTGGCAATTTCCTGCCAGACCAGCCCGCTCTGGCTCGCCTTCACGTCGTCGAGCGGGATAATATCCCCGCCGCCCACTGACGATGATGCGGCGGCCGGAGCGGCGTCGTTCGCCACGCCGCCCTGGCAACCAACTAGCGTAATAGCGAACAGCGCGACTGAGACTACGAGATGCGTTCTCATCGAGCATTCCTCCAGGTGGCGACCGTATCGTGGGGCATGTGTCTTTTTCAAGGTCCGGCGGTGCGAAACAGACGTATCACCACAGCTTGACAGGTGAAGATCCCGGAGGGCGCAATGCCAACGCACTCAGCGCGCCGAATAGCACGACCACCGTCGATCTAAGAAACGGAACCGTAAAGGCACTACCGGTCGCGGCGAAGAACTCCCCGCTCAGACACAGCCAGAGATCACTAAAGATACCGATCTCCGCCATACGCAACCCTGTCGTCATCGAGACGTGCCAGTCGCAAAAGCCCGCCAACTACGACCGGCACGCGTTTATAGACCATCCCTAACCCGAGTGCCACGACCGTCACTAACAGATGCGCCACCGCTATTTGGTCGGCTTGCAGCATAAGAGCCGAACGCGCGTCCAGATCACGCAAACCATAATTGCTACGTGATCAACATCACTAAAATGCCCCCGCCGTAGCACCGCAGCGACACCCCGATACCGTAAAGGGTCTAATCCACACCAAGACTCATTCATCCACAACAGAAATACGCTTTCAGTGACATCACGTGTGCGACCGTAGCCAGGCTCAGGACTGAGGGTCGGACGTCGAGTGAAGCTCCCGGACCTTGAGTGCCAGTCCTTACGCGGGTCGGTGCTGCGCGTTCACTCTTGCTGAGCCTTAGGTAGAACCTTTCTAGGCAACCTCTCGTCAAGCATGGCAGTGTTATAGGCAAAAATCGCTGCAACGACCGCCATCTGGACCATATCGTCTCGCGGGACACGGTCGTAAAAATCCATGTTTGAGTGGTGCGTCCGCGAGTTGTACTCGAGACGGTCCTGCATGAACTGAAATGCCGGGAGGCCGATTTCGTCGAAGGAAAGGTGATCGGTACCTCGCGTCGACCGCTGCCCGATCGTCGTAACGCCGAGATCTGCTAGCACCGTGAACCACGACCGAAAGATCGGCGCTATGGAATGATTCTCTTGTAACCAGATGCCACGGATCCGACCAGCACCGTTGTCAATGTTGTAGTACGCCGATATGCTCGCGTGGTCACGCGTTAGCTGCATCGTATCGCGATCCCCGTAGTGTTTACGAACGTAGGCCCGTGAGCCGAGTAGTCCCTGCTCCTCACCACCCCACAACGCCACCCGGACCGTGCGTCGTGGACGGGCACCAACGGCCCGCAGGATCCGCATCGCTTCCATTATCGCCGCTGATCCCGCGGCGTTGTCGGTCGCGCCCGTTGCCGCCTGCGTCGAGTCGAAGTGAGCGCCGAGAATGACCGTCTCGTCGGCTAGGTCCGTACCGGGGATCTCGCCGATAAGGTTGAAACCATTCGGCTCGGTCTCGTCGTGAAAGCGGGTCTCGATGTTGAGTTCCACGCGGACCGGTATGCCCTTTTCGAGAATGCGTAGCATGCGGTTGTAGTGCTCGACCGCAATCGTCGCCGATGGCACGACGTTTCCGGCGCGCGTGTCCCGCGGGCCGCCGCGTCCAACGAACACTGTCCCGCCATCGACCCGCTGCGTCGGCCAGACGAGATTGCTGCCATTTGGGCCGCCAGCCACCATCACGTTATCGCTACCACGATCCAGGACCGCGAGAACCCCTTCCTGGAGATAGAAGGCCTGCACCTGATCGTCGAGCGACGGCTCCCGGCTCGTCGGACGCGACCGGCGTGACACACCAGACGTTCGGGATACCGGTCGCTCGGGTACCTTGCTCGCCTCAGCGAGCAGCGCATCGTCCATCCGAAGCACGAGGTCGGCCTCGAGCATGGCCACGTCACGCGCTGGTTGCGGCAGCACGATCGCCCCTTCGAGCGTACCCCGGTAGCGATCGATGTCGTCTGCCGTGCGGATATCGACGCGCACCACCGCCGCGCTTACCGTACCATCAGTACTCGAGCTCCACGCTTTCGGATAGCCAATAATCGGCATTACTTGTGGCTCAATCATGTGCGCGTGAAAACGTACGAGCGACCACCCCTTACCGAATGCGAACCGCTCTTCGTGTACGTTCTCGAGGCCCCACTCGCGCATCTGCGCCATAGCCCAGTCCTTGGCCGCCTCAATTGCCGGCGTGCCAGTGACACGTGGTCCGTAGACGTCGCTGAGCCAGCTAACCATCTCCATCGCCTGCGAGCGTTGGAATCCTTCCGACTTGATGGCCGCGAGCACTTCTGTGTCGATCGCTTGCTCCGACTGGAGGACCGCGGGTAATACCAGGCACACCCCTGCAACAATGAGACAGCGCGTCTTAGTCATGAAGGACTCCAAGGGGCGAATTGTAGCCTGTTTGGAACGAGCGACGATCCCTAAGTGGCGAGGTGGTTGGTGCACTCCAGCACGATAGCCTTTATGTGAAACGTGCACGTCAGCACCATCGGTCAATACAGCACGACCAGTGTGTCACTGTCTCGAGCAAATGGTGGCAACGGTCGGGCGGGCCGACCGGATGGACCAGGATACCGAGTGCGGCCAACCTCGAGCAATGAGACCTTGTTCAAAGCCGCGGTTACTGCACCACGCCGTCGGACGAGACAATAAATACGAGGACACCGGTTCCAACTACCTGGGTCACCGGGGTACCGTTGACTGTAACTCCCGTGGTGACGTGCCCGAATGCTTTGGGGTCGCGCCGGCACTCGTTCACGTCATGAACCGTCATGGTGTTCTGGAAATCAAGCGGCACGTCGTCGAACCTGACGGTAAAGATGTTCGGACCAGATTCGACGAACGGTACCAGCTTGCCTACGCGCCAGCTCGGCTCGATGTGATTCACTCTCTCCATGCGGTTAAGGCAATTGTCGAATTCTTGCGTGGCCGCTGGCAAGGGAGCTGGCACACTCAGGAGCTTGACCTCTATTGACGTGACTACCGTCGGGGGCATACCGCGCGGCGCCTCATCGCACTGAGTGGCCAGCGAGGTGAGGATCGGGACCAGCAACCAGTACCGTCTGAGTGTTCTCAACATGGGAAGCGTCGACAATCGCCAATCAAATGGATACGCTCGTAATTACAGTCGCTTTCGACCACCGATGCGTCTTGCGTAGGCACCCTCAAGTGCATCAACCTAATTGCGAACAGGGTCTTTAAGCATATAAGAAAAAGTTGGGCACGTAATCAAACTCGCATGGGTTAAACCTGCGTGCCTCTCACCCCGTTCAACAGAGGATCGCTCCATCGATAGGACGCTCGTGCCTTTCCATCTGTAAAGGTTGCAGTGGTTGGGACGACTGTCTCCTTAAACTCACTCCCTCGACCGTTGTCCCCCCTACACGGACATCCAGTCCAGTCTGGACGTCACGTCCACATCGACCGATAACGCCAAATGAGACGTGGAGGATCCCCATGTTCATCTTGAGACATTTATTTGTCCTGACCGGCACGGCCCTACTATCCAGCTTGCTCGGCTTCGTCGTAGGCCTGATGACCGCGCCGGCGACGGGTGCGGAGACGCGCGCCTGGGTTGCGTCACTGGTTGATAAGCACGGCCCAGCCATGATGGACAACGTCCGGAAAGGCCAGCACCAAGTCGGGCGCGCGGTTGACTACGTTGCCGCACGCGTCGATTCGGCTACGGACGGCAGCAACTAATTAAAGAAGAGCGGGAACGACTCCCTGCCACTGCCCATTGGCACGTTGGGTTGGCGCAAACCCTTCTGCACCATCGAACTAGTGTTCTCCATTGGTGGGCTGACGGTCGAGGAACTGAGAAATAATGCTCGGGTGTTCCAGGGGCACCTATCTCGTCGCTCACAGCCTGAACCTCCGCCCAGCCACAGGCGCCAGTCCCGACCGGCTGTGCTGGCTCAAAACGACGGTGGTGACCAGCGAGGCGCTCTCACCGAGAACGTATTAGAGCGTGTTTGTCAGTATTACTGACAACCGCACCAGCGGTAAACCATTCAGCACGTTGAGAAAGAAGGTGGTTTCGGCGCCACTCATCTCCGTTAGCGGTTGGCTCTAAGTAACACGCTGCGGAAGCCCCTTGCCCAGCATGGAGCCATCGTCATGAGCATGCCTACGCCCCTTCCGGCATAACAAACGAGGCCAATTGTATGGCCATGGCTTGTCACGTGCGGTGAGGCACGGTATAAATGGCATTCGTATCTATTTGAGTTACAAGGAGGTTCCCATGCGCTCAACTTTTACCGGGGTCATCGTCTGCACCTTTGCGTTTGCTGGACTGTTCTACGGGAATGCAGCAATCGCCGAACAGGGCACCGCCGGCCACAACCACATCGGCCACGTCATGGATAAGTGGAATGACACGCCGGACATGGTGGGCCTACTGCCGGCAGCAATCGCAGAGGCACGTATTGCCGCACAACACGCATCACTGGCAGCAAAAGACCCAAGCGACCTCGCTGCCATGCAACGTCACACAGCACATGTCCTGCACGCGGTCGATCCGACGCAAATTGAAAATGGTCCCGGCCAAGGCTATGGAGTAAAACAGGCCGCCGAAGGTGCAGCAAAGCACATCATGGCAGCAGCCAATTCCGACGGCGCTTCTGACGCAATCAAGACCCATGCCACGCACGTCTCAACATCTGCTCAGAACAGTGCCACGAGGGCCGACGAAATCGTTGCCCTCGCCAAGAGAATTGCAATGGCCAGCAGCGCATCAGCAGCGTCAAGCTTGGTAGCTGAGCTGAATACACTTGCCCAGCAACTACTCTCTGGAAACGACGCGAACGGTGACGGTCGCACAGGTTGGCAGGAAGGCGAGGGCGGACTTGAAGTTGCTGAGACGCACGCCAACCTAATGAAGAAAGCAGAAGGGCTTCCGTAGCCACTTCGGCAGTTTCGAACGGTACGGGCGGGCCCACAACTCACACGCTTGTGGTGCCCGTCCGCGTCGGCTCCCATTCAAGAACCGACTAACTCGGCCATACCATCAGCGACACATTCCGGTCGCGCTTTGTTCTTCAACAGATGGGTCGCTTCGTCCGCCTCCCTGGATTACGTGACCCTGCGAATAGCGAGCCGTTTATCTTCGGAACTGTTCTGGTGAGTTCTAACTTCGTCTAGTCGTGTCTGTACGGTTCCATAAGACGATGCTCCGGGTGAGCTCCTAAATACGATGCAAACCTTTCGCTCCGAGTCACCGCCTCAGCAATGAACGTGACCGCGGCTGAGAGACGCTCATCCGGCTCGGCGCAACTCAGACGTAGAAACCCTCCGCCCGCAGCACCGAAGCATTCTCCGCCGAGACAAGCAACGCCACACTTGTCGTCCGCAGCCTCAAGGAGAAATAGTGCGAGGCCGTGCGACGTAATCCCGTGCCGGTTGCATATGGCGGCCACCGACGGGAAAACGTAGAACGTGCCACCGGGCATCAGACACGAGATACCATCGATCGTGTTAAGTCGATCGACCAGTAGCTCAACTTTGCGACGAAATTTCTGCATCCGCGCGTCGCGCACCTGCGCATCCCCACGCATGGCTGCGATCCCAGCCAGTTGAGTGAACGGCGGCACGCACGACAACGCCGTGTTCGTCAACGTGCTGAGCACTTCAACCGTCGTTGGACTGCTCACCGCGAAACCTAACCGCCAACCGCTCATGCTGAACGACTTGCTGAACGTGTAAGCGGCGACGCACTGATCGAACATACCGGGCTGTGCCAACAGTGAGTGGTGTCGACCGCGCCACACCATGCAGTCGTACGGCTCATCACTGAAGACCGCCACGTCGTGCCCGCGGATCAGGTCGGCAAGTGCACGAAGATCATCCTCGGTAGCAACACCACCGGTCGGGTTGTGCGGACTGTTCAAGAAGATCGCTTTCGGGCTCGGATCCTCTTCGAGGAACCGGCGAACGTCATCGAGGTCGGGACGAAAGTCATGCGACGCCTTTAGCGTCGACAGGTACATCCGTGCCCCTCGGCGGGCGATGTTCGCAGGGTACGTCGGGAAGTACGGACTAAACACAAGAACGGCGTCGTTGGGATTGACGAACGCTTCGCAAAACAGCTGCTCGAAGATCTTGGCGCCGGGACCGGCGACGATGTTCTCTGGCACCGCCACGAGACCGTACTCCCGGGCAACGTACGCCGCTGCCGCGACGCGGAAGGCTGGCAGTCCAATCGATGGCCCGTAGTGCGTGTGGCCGTCCTGGATAGCGCGAAGCCCGGCGTCGAGACCGTCGGGAGATGTGGGGAACGGGCTATCGCCGATCTCAAGCTCGATGATGTCCTTGCCAGCGGCGGCCAAACGCCGTGCGATGGCTAGGACAGTGAATGCAGTCTCACCTTCGACCGACGCCGCAAACTGGCTAAAGGAAACCGACATGCGTGTGGGGTTATCGGCAAGCGGTGTCGGCGCCTGCCAGACCGAAGCCAACGACAAGTGTTAAGCAATTCGGCGTGGCGTGTCGTCTTTTCATCACCCGGTTCTGTTAACCGTATCACTCGAAGATACCGTGGTTGGCACAATGTGATTGTACGATACCAGGACGCAGCCTGTCTCGATCATCTAACAGGACGTCACGCCGTTGTCGTCCTCGGTCTTACCCGACGCGTTCTTGTAGTGCGATAGCGCGTGCCAAGTGCCGAGCACCTCCGGGATGAAATTGAAGCAGCGATTCGACTGCTGGCAATCGGGTATGAACATGCAAACACGAGTAGCATCAGACTGAAATGCCACGACGATCAAGTCGATCATGAGCCGCACGTGCGATTTGTGGTCATCAGGGATCCCCGGAGTCGGCGTTTTCGCGCACGCAGGGCAGCTAATCCGATTCGGTGCGGACAGCAACCAACGCGCCATCGGTATCGTCCAGGGTCACGCGCAGCACCATCGGTTGACAACAGACCTGGCAGTCTTCGACGTATTCCTGCTCCCGCACAGACCAATCGATCGCGATCTCAAGCGGCTCACCGCAATAGGGGCAGTGGATGTCCTGAACGTCCATTGCGTTGCGCCACGCGGTTTGCCACTTACGTGTCGAGCTCGCCCAGCGGCTTCGTGCTATTTCCAAACGTGTCGATCGGCACGCCGACGCGCTGAAGCAGGGCGAGATGCATGTCGGACAAGTCGGTCGGTTCGGCAAAGTTAAGAACGCGACCGCTCTTGATAGTGTTGCCGCCGCGTCCTGCGATGAGGGTCGGCAAGTCGTGTGGGTCGTGCTCGTTGCCGTCGCCTAGTGTTGCGCCGTAGACGATCATCGAGTTGTCGAGGAGAGACCGTCCGTCAGGTTCACGAATCGCCTTGAGCCGACTGAGTAGATACCCGACCTGTCGGTGGTGCCACCTGATTACCTCGGAATACATCCGGTGCTTTTCTTCAGGTGAGCTCCATGAGGTGACACCGTCGTCATCCTCAGTTTTTCCAGACGCGTTCTTGTAGTGGGAGAGCGCATGCCAAGTGCCGCGCACACCCGGGAGGATAGGAAGACGTCGCGTTTGGATCATGGCTGCAATGTCAGAATAAAACATTGACAGTAGCACATCTTAATCCAGTAGACGGTAGCTCGGTATTGGGGAACGAATGCATGATGCCGAGACTTGCCTTACTCAACCACGATGAAGCGCAAGAGAGAACTCAGGCGTTCGTTTCCGGACCCCTTCACCCCCAATCACCGTTGACCATCGCCCCGAAGATCCGGGAATACCTCGATGCGGTGCTCTTCTGGAGAGAATCGGTGAAGATGCCTCGGCCGAACTACTCACCATGTTCCACGTATCTTCACGCGCGTCCATTGACGAGTGGTCGACAGTGTCACCGGGTGGTTCGAGTGCCGGCTTGCGAAGAAGATCGCAAGTTTAAGTGTTGTGATGGCTCAAACACTTGCCGACCTGAGACAGGAAATGGCCGAGGGGACTCGTCGCTGGGTGAGGTGATGACCAAGGAAAACTCCACTCTACGTAAGGAACTCTACCCCAGTCACAGCAGTCACAGCAGACTGATGTGCTGGTCACTGATGCCTGGATCAACTCGTTCGTCGCGTTCGAAAATTTGTGGTCCCTTTCTGAGGCGAGGCACAAGCCCTACACCGCATAGCAAGGGAACCCGTAGGCCTACGCAGCGAGTGAGCGGAGTGTGCGCCGGACGAGGTTCTCGGTGAGCGTTACCTTGTAGCCATTCTTCGAAAGCGGCTGGGCGCGGGCTACAGCAGCTCGTCCGGCCTCCCTAGCCAATGCGTCGGTCAAGCGCTGCCCCGCAAGCATCTCTTCGACCTCAAAGACTTGCCACGGAATCGGCGCCACGCCGCCGAGTACGACACTGGCCTGTCTGATGATATCGCCGTCCATGTCAAGCGCAAGCGCCACACTTACCACAGCGTGCGTCCACGCCTCGCGGTCGAGAAGCTTTTCGTAAGTGCTCCGCATGCCGGACGCCGCCACTGGCAGTGCAACCTCGGAAAGGATCTCATTCGTCTCCAGCACGTTCTCACGCGAGATATCCGTACGCGGCAGGACGAAGAACTCGGACGCCGGCACCCAGCGCGAACCGTTTGGGCCAACGATCTGGAAGCGCGCGCCGAGGGCGATGAGTGCCGGCGCAGTATCCGACGGATGAACGATATAGCTCGGACCCCCAGCGAAAATCGCGTTGAACTGGTTCTCGCCGGCACGCGAAAAACAGCGGTTGCCGCCATGTTTGTAGCAGGGAAAACCCTGCCGGAAATACCAACACCATGGCCGTTGGCAGAGGTTGCCGGCGATCGTTGCCACGTTGCGAATCTGCGGTGTCGCGGCGGATCCAGCCGCCTCGGTAAGTACCCGATAGCTCGTGTTCAGAAGAGGATGCCTACTGAGTGCGGTCAGCGTGACCAACCCACCGATCCGCAGTCCCTCACCACTCTCATCGACCCGAACCTCGTCGAGACCGCCCACTCCCCTCAAGGTGACCAGCACGTTTGGCGTGGCAAGGTCGTCCTTCATCATCCCGAGCAGGTCACTGCCACCGCCGACGACAGCGGCGCGCTCGTCCAGACGCTCAGCCACACTTGTGTCGAGCCGCGAGACGGCGTCGTCGAGGCTCACCGGATTAACACTGGTGAAGCGCCTCATGCCAACACTCCCAGGAGACGGTCACGTGAAATCGGGAGTTCCTTGACGCGACGACCAGTCGCGTTGAAGACCGCGTTACCGACAGCCGCGACGACCGGGATGACCGGCGGCTCGCCGACGGGCTTCGCACCATACGGCCCGTACGCATCATCTGGTTCAATGAAGTGGACCTCAATTTCCGGTGCATCGAGATGGGTCATCACCCTAGCACCGTAATAGCCTGGGTTGACCGGTATACCGGTGGCCTGGTCGTAGAGTAGCTCCTCGTGAAGAGCCATGCCGAGCCCCATCGTGACGCCGCCCTTGACCTGGCTCGCGGCCGTTAGTGGGTTGATGATCCGCCCGCTCTCGTGCATTGCGATGTATTTGAGGATGCGAACAGAACCAAGCTGGGTATCGACCTCCAGTTCGACAAAGTGGGCGGCCGACGAATAGCGGGCCATACCGTCAATCCGCGGCGAGGGTGTCGCCTCCGCGACGAGCGTCCGGCTCCCGATCGGGGTGCGGAGCGCAACGAGCTGGCGTTTGAGGTCGTCGGCCGCCTCGACGATCGCCTGACCAGTGTGGGTGGTCGTACGACTACCAGATTCACCGACCGAGTACGGCGAACGCTCGGTGTCACCCCAGATAACGGTAACGTCGGCCAGCTCCATGCCCATCGCCTCAGCCGCAATCTGTGCCATCGCCGTCTTTGTCGCCGTTCCGATGTCGGTTACACCAATGTGCAGCCAGAGGTGACCATTCACAAGCCGGAGCAGCGCACTACTCCGACCGAGCCGCGCACCGAACATTCCAAGTGCCATCCCGACACCGCGTTTCACCAACCCCGATCCGAGCCCGGCCCGCCGCCACCTCCTCGACCAGTCGAACCGCTCCGCACCTTCGGTGATGCACTCCTCAAGCGCCCAGCTCGTGTACGGCATCCGGTCCTGATACTGGCGGGTGACGTTCTTCAGATGAAACGTGACTGGATCGATATCGAGTTCGTGGGCGATCGTATCCATAACCGACTCGATTCCCCAGATACCCTGCGGGTACGCCGGGCCGCGGAAGTTCGCAGAGACCGTCATGTTCGTGAAAGTCGGGTAGATTTGACGCCGCACGTTCGGGCATTGGAACAACTCGATACCAGCAATACCACCGCTGCTCTTGCGGTACGGTCCCATACCACTGTAGCCACGTAGCTCGATTGCTTGAAGCGTGCCGTCACGCTTTGCCCCGATCTTGTAGTGCTGCCGGGTCGGCCACCGACCGTGCACACCGAGGAAGTCTTCCTTCCGCGTGAACTCGAGCTTGACCGGCCGGCGGGTTTCCTGGGCGAGAACCGCTGCCATCAGATCTGCGTCCTGACACTGGTTCTTGTTCCCGAAGCCACCTCCCATGAACTGGCAGATGACGCGAACCTTCTCGAGTGGAAGGTCGAGATCGTTTGCCAGATCGCGGCGGCAGTTGTAGATCCCCTGTGTCGGCGACCAGACCGTTAACTCGTCACCGACCCAGCGGGCAAGTGCGATGCGCGGCTCCATCTGTGCGTTGCTGTGGTGCTTGGAGACGTAGGTCTCTTCGATCACGAGATCGGACGTGGCAAAACCATCATCCACATCACCCCGCTCGTAGACCTCCGGCCCAGGCACACCGTCACTCAACGGCGGGAGATTACCGCCAGGCTGGATTTCCGGCGCGCCCGGTGCAACCGCCGCCTCAGCATCGAGCACGAAGTCAAGCGGCTCGTAATCGACTCGGATCGCCTTGATCCCTTCCTCGGCTACGTGGCGATCGACAGCCGCGACCGCCGCGACCGCGTCTCCAACGAAACGGACCGGGTTGTTGAAGAGATAGCGTGGATTACTCCGATCTCCACTCGACCAGACAACTTCGCAGTTGTCACGGGTCAGGACAGCGTGAACGCCCGGCTTTGCCAGCGCCGCGGCTGTGTCGATGCGACGAATGCGCGCGTGCGGATGAGGGCTACGGAGCACGCGAGCGTAAAGCATGTTAGGTAGGCTGACGTCGCCCGTGTATTTCGCGCGGCCGGTGACCCGCTCGAGTGCATCGATCCGAACCCTCGCCGTCCCGACTATGTTCAACGACTCAGGCACCGCGTCTCCCCATTGCCGCCGCAGCAAGCACCGAGGCGACGTAGCGGTTATAGTTCGAACAGCGGCATATGTTCCCCGCCATCCCATGACGCACCTCGTCCCGGGTCGGATTGGGATTGGCGTTCAGCAGTGCCTTTGCCGACATCAACTGGCCAGCGGTGCAGAAGCCACATTGCGGTGCGTCACCTTCGATGAATGATTCCTGAAGCGGATCGAGCCGGTCGCCGTCCGCGAGTCCCTCGACCGTCGTAACCGCCCGCCCATCCGCCCACACAACAAGCTGGCTGCACGCATAGACCGGCGTCCCGTCGAGCAGCACCGTGCAAGCACCGCACTCGCCCCGGTCACAACCGATCTTGGTACCGGTCAGGTTCAGGTGATCGCGGAGCGTCTCGACGAGCGTCCACCGATCTTCGACGTCAAGCTTGTGAGTCTCACCGTTGACGGTGATCGTGATAGCGGTGCGGGGAACCGACTCGGGAGTGCGAGAGCGCCCTTGCGCCGATACATCCGGACGCAACCGCGGCAGCGTCGTCGCGGCCGTGACGCTAATGCTACTTTTGATGAACGATCTTCGGGAAACGAAATTCATAAATGACCCGGCAACTCAACCGGTATACGGGGGGGACACGGATTTGTCAACGATCATTGCAATCGGGCTCCCCGCACTGTAGGCTGGCTACGTTCGTGATTACTAGCCCGCTCGCTTCACCCGCGATCGAGAGTCGACGAGACCAATAGCCTCGCCTTCCCTCCAATAGGTGATTCCAGCGATTGAGTGCCTCCGCACTCGGCTAGATGTATTGGAGACAAGGAGTCACTGATGGGTCGAAGGTTATACGTCGGTAACATCCCGTTCTCTGCCGGGGAGGAAGAGCTGCGGGATCTCTTCACAAAGATCGGACAGATCGAATCGGTTCATGTCGTCACCGACCGGGCCACGGGGCGGCCGCGCGGTTTCGCATTCGTCGAGATGGTGAACGATGAGGACGCTGCCAAGGCGATTAGCGACCTCGATCAGACGGAGTTTCAGGGCCGACGGCTCGCAGTGAACGAAGCACGGCCGCGTGCGCCGCGGCCAGGACCTAACGACGATGGCTTCGACGGTGGACGCCGTGAGCCGCGTTGGTAGTCAGACCAGGGATCTAGTCCTGCCAGCTAACCTTCCATAGTAGATCGTCCGGCGATCTGTTCGTCATCGACTGAGGCACACCCACCTATCGTCCGAGAAAAAACTGACTCCTCGTCGCTGTTCAAGCCCGCCATCAGAAATGACGCACTCTGAGTCGGCAAGGGGCGCGCGCTGTTGAGAATTATCCTCAGCGATCCCTGACGTCTCCCGTTGATACTTCATGCACTTGCAGTCAGACCGGCCGTCCAACAAGCAAGTAAATACCTTGCCGTTCTCCGCCAATTTTCCCTTTGAGATTCACCGCGCGTTGCGCCGAAACATCGTTGAAATACGAAGACTGTTCATCTACCTAGAAAGCCTACGTCTGCCCAGCTGTGATAAAGCGGTAGCTGAATACCATAATGATCACGAACGGGTCACTTCGCCAACGCACCATTCGCTTAATCGCATGCTATCCTTGGCATACTTCACTTGAGCATCTGCCTATGTGGCGATTGATAGATCGGCTGCTGGGCCTTATCCTCATCACGGCATTCGCTTCGGCACTCTTCGTCTTCGCCAGCCTTGCCTCGTCGTGGTGGCTCGGCCTTACCAGCACCGGTCGGGAAGCGGGCTTGACGGTTTCGACACTCGATCCAGTCACCTCAGACCCGGCGCCGACGCCTCCAAAATTAGAGATCCGCGTCGCGAGCCACGGCAACGTCTCGCGCGTGTTCACAGGGCAGCCACTAGCTTTCGACGTCATCCTTCTCAATCTCGAGACTAGCACCGGTACGATCGCACTGGACGATGAAACGACGCCGTGGGAACAACGAGTGGTAGTGACCCTCACAACATCAGATGGGACAGTCCTCCTGGGCGGATTCAACTGGCATGCACGTCTCCTGAACCGAGTCATCGAACCGTCGCACAAGGTGCTCGGGGTGACGCCGGCGCGGCTTACGTTCATCCTGGACGGTGCCGACTTGGCTTCTCTAACACCCGGGCCGTACGTTATCAACGCGAGCCTCCCGCCTGAGATCGTGGGTGCCGAGGTAACACGCATCATCCCCTTGCGGCTAGACATTGCCCCGCCCCCAACGACCGATGCAGACCGGGCTATCGTGAACCTAGCCATCGCGGAGGTAGCAGCACTGCACGGAGACACCATTCGTGCTATCGATGCTGCCAAGACGGCACTGGCACTTGATCCGTTGCAAGATCGAGCTCTTACCATCGTTGCCGAGTCGTACGAAGCGGAGGGTGACCTCGTGGATGCAGTCGCGTGGTACGAGCGTTATCTGGAGACGCTCGATGCAGAGGCGGGCGACTATCGACAGAGACTCGAGGCGTACATCGACGCTCTGCGGCGACAGCTCTAGAACCATGAAGTCAGGGAAATAGCACTCGACCCCCGTGCGCCCATCGAAAGCGCCCGCCGTTAGCTCCCGCCACATGAAGAATTCCTCCGACGCACATAAGTCCGGTAAGATGTGTGTCCAGAACGGAAAAGGGAGGCGGCAGGAAGTGACCGTGAGGCCTCGTCTGGGCTCGCACCTGCCGGGATCGACCATGACACAGCAATTAAACGGGACCCACCGGGCGACCCCACGATGCGTCGCGACCATTGGACTCGCCGCGCTTCTACTGGTGACCGTGCCCGCCGGCGTGCGCACACAAGCGCCGGCAACGCTGGATATTTACTGGATCGACGTGGAGGGTGGCGCCGCAACCCTAGTGGTGACCCCCGAGCGCCAGTCGGTGCTGATGGACACCGGGTGGTCCCGGCCTGACGCGCGGGATGCCCTGCGTATCCAAGCGGCGATGCTCGATGCGGGAATCACCGAGATCGACTACCTGCTCTTCTCGCATTTCCATGGCGATCACGTAGGGGGGTTGGCAGCGTTGATCGAACGCGTCCCCGTCGGCCAGATCATCGACCATGGCGACAGCGTCGAGCAGGGCAGCGAGCGGGGTGCCGCGCTCTGGAACGACTACATCGGGCTCGCCGTCGACCGCAGGCGGTCGGTCGCGCCGGGCGACAAGCTGCCGCTACAGCACATCGAACTCTCGTTCGTCGCCTCGCACCGAGCGCTCGTCGATTCGCTGGAGCCACGGCCGCCCAACGGTCTCTGCGCTGATGCGGATGCACCGACGGCCGACCAGGGGGAGAACGGCCATAGCCTCGGATACCTGCTCTCGCTTGGTGCCTTTCAGTTCCTGAATCTTGGCGATCTGACGCCGGACCGGGAGCACGCCCTGGCCTGCCCCGAGAACCGACTGGGCGTGGTCGACCTCTATCAAGTACCCCATCATGGTGGCTACGGGGCGATCCGTCCCGAGCTAACGGCCGCGCTCGATCCGACAGTAGTCGTCATCAACAACGGTCCGCGGAAAGGCGGCACACCCGACTCCCTTGTTGTCGCGCAGAGCACCGCCGGCATCGAGGACGTCTGGCAGTCACACCGCGCGCTCGCCGATGATGCCGCCTACAACACGGACGAGCCGCTCATCGCCAACCTGACCGAAGAGGATGACTGCGCCGGGCACTGGATTAAGGCGACCGTTCAACCCGACGGCCGGAGCTGGACGATGACGAACGGCCGGACTGGCGTTAGCCGTAACTACCAGTCGAAGTAGCTATAGACGATGCAGCTGGACCAGCCATTCATCGCGGCGGCGGTTCAGTCAGCCCGGTGTTCATGAAGAAGTCTGAACGAGCTGACCGCCGTCGCGTGGATTGGTTCGTCTAACGAACTTCGTTCAATCTTGTGTGTCGGATGACGGTCAACGCTTACTACAACACCCCTATTGGTATCCGTGAACTTCCTATCCGGGAAACACTTCACTGGCCGCTTACGAGATACCTCAAGAGGCGATCCATTTCATGAACGGGATTGCCAACGCCCTGAAGTTGTAGGGTCTGATACTATAAACTTGGTTTTTTCCGCCCCCCAGATCCTTTCCGAACTTCGGAGGTGCACGTGGCAAATCGAGGACGTCCAACTCAGACGAAACGACAACGGGAGCGGGCCAGGCACGAACGCGCCAAGAATAAGGATGCCCGGCGCATGGAGACGCGGGCTCGCCGCTCCGAGGCTCCCGCACGTCCAACGGACCACGACCCAGACATCGTTGGCATGGTGGCCGGCCCACAGGAACCACCCGATTGGCAGCGTGAGTTCTTCGAGGAAGAGAAGAAAGCAAAAGAGGCTGCCGAGAAGGCCGCTCAAAGCAATTAAGTAGAGCCCTTCGACTCAAGAGTCGTACTGAGGTTGCCGAACCACGGACGTCGCTCAGGACAAGTTTGAGTCACGCGCAACGCCTCGAAAAAGACCAAACCCCCTCGTATGAACCCTGACGTTTTGTGTCTACATCCGCTACGCACGGCTGGGGCCGTAGTCTACTGGCCTTGATTCTGCGCCGTTTCTTGGCTCGTCTTCACCGCAACTGTCCCGAACAACCCAATCATCATCTCCCCCACGACTGGTCACCGTCGCTGAACTCGGCAGGCGGGTCATCCTTGTACTTGTTGTCGGGTGAATTGTCGAACACGATGGTTACAACATCCTTGGTGAATCTTAGTTACACCTTCGGAGACACGTTGTGGGTCGATAAACGGGGTGCTTGGGTCGTTAATTCTCCCACCCGAGAATCTCGTCGATCGTATCAGTAGAGATCGCATGATAACCGGGGCGGGCTCGCCGGTAGATGGCGAGCGCTTGTTCGCGCCCGTCAGGCGTCTCGGCCAGCGCCTCGTAGAGCGGCCGGATCAGCTTCCGGCGTCCGATGCCTACAAGGTAACTCTCAAGCCGTACATTGGCAGCAGCGTAACCATTCCGGATCGCGATGAGTAACCAGAAGTGGGCGATTTCGGCGTTGCTCGACTCGGTCAGACCAAACGCGGTATCGAGCTCAACCAGTTGGGTCTGACCCAACGCGACTGGCAGGGTCTTAAGGAAATGGAGCCACTCCTGCGTCGTCCACGACGCTGTCGGCAATTCTGCAGCCAGCATCTCGCCGCTAACCCAAACGTCGGCCTGTTGCTCCACCGCGCGGAAGGCGTCCGAGACGAGCTGCGGTACCGTTGCGGGTAGGCCCGGCTGTCGGATCCATTCCTCGAGTGAGACCCGATTGGCCACACCCTCGTCACCAATACTTATGTGCTCCCTCAGGTACGCAACAAAATCTGCGGTCGTGACGCTCTGAAACGCGAAACGATCAAAGTAGCCTCGCAGGAGCTCATCGAACCGCTCGCGGCCAATCGTTTCCTCAAGCTGCCTAAGAAACAGCGCCCCTTTTTCGTAGGGTACTTGGGTCATCCCCTCATCAGGGTCACGGCCGGTAAGATCGACATGCAGGATCTCATCGGGATCGTCGAGCCGGTCTAGGTCCTCACGAAGAGCTTGGTGGCCAAGCATCGCTTCCATCTCTTCACGGCGCTTCCCGTAGACCTCTTCGAGAATACGCCGCTCGATGTAGGTCGTGAACCCCTCGTTGAGCCAAAAGTCACGCCATGTGGCGTTTGTTACCAAATTCCCGGACCAGGAGTGCGCCAATTCATGCGCCACAAGTGACACCAAGCTCTTGTCCCCGGATAGGATCGTCGGCGTCGTGAACGTTAGCCGCGGATTTTCCATCCCGCCAAACGGAAAACTGGGGGGTAAAACCAGAAGGTCGTACCTCCCCCACCGATACGGCCCGTACAGACGCTCAGTCGCCTGAATCATCGATTCGGTGTCGGCAAACTCCGCAGCTGCCGCTTCGACCACTGACGGCTCGGCGTAGACGCCGGCGCGTTCACCGAGTGGTATGAAGGCCAGTTCACCCACCGCGAGGGCAATCAAGTACGACGGAATCGCCTGCGGCATCGCATGATGAAAAATACCAGTCGGTGGCACCGTAGGAACGTTGGTCGCACTCATGACGGCGCGGAGTGCCGGTAGCGTTTCGATACGTGCCGCGTAAGTCACCCGCACGGCAGGGCTGTCTTGCAGAGGGATCCAGCTCCTGGCGTGGATCGCCTGTGATTGAGTGAACAAAAACGGGTATTGCTTTCCAGTGGTCTGCTCCGGCTCCAGCCACTTGAGGCCGGAAGCTGTCGGACTAGTCTCGTAGGTGACACGCACTCGCGTGACCCCGGCCGGGAGATAAATGGAAAGCGGGGCGCCGAGGATGGCATCGGCGTCGCCAAGCTGGTACGTCGCCGGTGCCGCGGTGTTGTTTGTCAAGACCTCGACCTGGCTGATGACCAACTCACGAGTGTCGAGGATAAGTTCGTCGGCGTCCGGCGTGATCCGCTGGATAGTCAGGGTGGCGGTACCGCGAAGCAGCCGCTCGTCGAACGCGACCGTCAGATCCAGATCAATGTGGTTGACCCGCACCTCCTCGACGTTGGCATAGGAGTGGCCATCGCGCCGCGCCTCATCAGCCGCCGGGGATGCGTTAGGCACGACCGGTCCTGACTCGCAGGCCATGACAGACAGACTGAGAACAACGGTCAAGAGTGCGCGTGACACACATGACCCTGACCTCTGGATCACCAGGGCATTTTCCGGTTCGTGTACCGTCTCCCACGGTCGGCCACGACAGCACCAGGATTTGCCCCAATTCGCACGCCTTCGTCGATCATCTGCTCAACATTCTGCGCGTTCATTCCATTAAGAAACGGGATGCCGGCCTTCTTGGTCGCGGAGAACACACGAGCACGGGCGTCAACAAGCACCTGTGGTATCTTGTCGCCACTGCGCGCTACGTTGTACGACATGGACATGTCGCCTGGGCCCCATTCGGCAAATCCGATCCCTGGCACGCCAACGCTCGCCTCAGCAGTCTCTAGTGCGTGACGATCTTCGATCTTCAAGCCGATCAGGATCTCACCACTTGGGTTGAGCGGCCAAGTATCGGCGAGGCGCTGATATTCAGACCCCGACACTCCCCAAATGCGCGACGCGAAACCCTGACCGCCATTCCCGCGCAAGCCCTCACCCACGCCATCAGCCTTTGGCACATGAGGGTACCGCGACGCCTGCACCAGGATCCTGGACACTTCGGGACCGCGTGCATGGGCGAGCAACACACCGTGCACTCCCGAACCGAGCACCTGTTCGACCATCCAGTAGTTGGCCCACATCACCTGCTCGTTGATGCCACCGATCGGGAGTACCGCAATTACCGTCGGCGTGCGATGACCGCTCTTCGTTGGCCCGCCATCGACCAATCCCTGCATGAATCCCCGAAGCGCGTCCATGTTGAAGGGGCTGTGTTCCATGTTGTAGGTGATGTAGTCGGCCCACGTCTGGGCGAGTTGTTTGCCCTCTTCGTAACCGCCGTCATTCACTTGTGTGTAGTAAGCTGGCTGTCCTTTCTCGAACAATTCGATGGCTTTGTTAATCCGCTGCGGGGCGTAGGACTGGTCGCCCCCCTCCTGTGCGGTCACAGCGACGACACCAACGACCACCGCGAACGTGAGGAGAGCTGCTTTCCTCATGACTTACGCTCCTTAAAAAAAGAGACTTGGGATACTGGAGGTCGCAAACCGGCCTTCAGACTTTGATTCGCATCATAGCCGATAGACCAAGGTCAATGGGCACTAAGATTCTGCTGGGTTCTGAAACACCAAACGTTACCCCATCGTCAGGGTCTTATGCGTTGCTCGGCGCTCAGAAAGAGCATGGCGACTCCAGCCGTGAAACGGTGGCGCCAAATCAGTTGCAAGCGTTTATCACAAGTCGACGCTCAATCGGGAAGTCGGTTGCGGCGCTAGGACGGGCCCTGGTGTCACGCGGACCGGCACCGCACCGCACCGACCACCAGCGTGGGCAGTAACAGTAAGCGCACCTGACCAGCGAGTGCACACGGATTAGTTGCCACGTTAGAAATTCCGGTGTTCGAGTCAGGTGATTACGCAGGACGCTGCCGAGCTCCAGAACTCCTGCCTCATAGTTTGAACTAGCGACTGAAAGAACCGGCAGTCTTGATCTGATACCAGGCACTGAGGCCCTGATCACGAAGCATGCGGAATACCCGTTCGCGGTCGTTCCAAACCTCACGGGTAGTAACATCGACTCCAGCGAGATCGCAAAATACCAGCGCGAACGCCACCGCGTACTCCGCGGGTATGCGCTGCGCGTCGACGTCTCGGGCGAGGGTGTCGTAATCAAGGTCACCATCGACAATCCAGACGGCCGCCTGCTCCACCTCTTGAGTCCGCGGCGGATAGAGCGTCGGCGAGTCGTCCACCGTGTAAGTCCCGATCTGGATCCGGGACAACAGCTCTTCCAGCAGTGGCTCGGTGGTCGGGGCGAGCATCGCCAGCGGCGCATCAGGCCCAGGTGGCGCGTGGTTCGCCTGGCGACCTATCGCACGGATCGACCAATCGTGCCACGCATCGTCAACCAGCACGATCCAGCCGTCCCGCCGCGCAATCATGTCGCGCGCACCAACAGCGGTGAAATGGACGGCCGCAGGCGACGTCACCACAATCGGCACTGGTCCGGTGCGTCTGATGCGCACGGTGACCGCATCGGCGCCATCTCCGACCGCCTCCACCTCGACCACGCCGTCCTCGATCGCGTCGAAGAGGTCATGGTCTGCCAGGACATCACCACCAACGTCGCTCCCAGCCGAGCGGAAGAAGAAGAGATGCTGTCCTGGTAAAAAATCGTGTAGCGCAACCAGTTCGAACCCCGCCGCCTTCCACTCACGCAACACCTGACGCACCGACATAGTGTGGTCCGCCTTCACATGATCGCCGGTGCCGTCCTCTACGCGGTACTCAAGAAGCGCCACGCGTCCCGTTGGTGATAGCGCACGGCGGATGCCAGCCAGCATGGCCTGAGGGTCGGACATCTCGTGATAGACGTCGGAAATGATGATCCAGTCGACTTCGTCCGGTGGCAGCTTCGGATCCGTAAACGTCCCGAGCACCGGCTCAATACTAGCCACGCCATCCTCAGCAGCAAGCTGCTGCATGATGTCAAGCATCTCCGGCTGAATGTCCTCGCAGTACACCGTGCCGCCCGGTAACACCCGGCGCGCGATGCGACGGGCGTAATAACCGGACCCGCAGCCAACATCAGCAACGACGTCACCCGGCGCGAGCGCCATCGCGTCGAGCACCCGTTCGGGTTGCTCTTCGTTCACCCTCTCGTCGCGCTCCAGCCACGGCGCCCCACGGAAACTCATAAACTCGGCCGGTACGCGGTGCCGATCCCGATTGTCGGTCTGTGCCTCAACCGATTCGATCGGCCCTAAGCTGAACGCCCACGCGCAGAATAGAAACGACGGCAACTGACGCCACGTCATGGCACTCCCCTTCGGCCTCAGAATAGGCATTGGTGGCCACATTAGCAATTGCGGTGTTGCATTCGGCCGACGACGATACACTTTTCACCAGTCGATCCGCGCCGGATCTGGAGCAAAGCTGCCGCTCGACTCGTCAAGGTAACCGCAGACCCGCCTGGCGCACCAACCGCCGGCAGACCGCAAACTCGATCCCACAAGTACCACACGTTGCCAGAGCTCTCTATGTCAATCAAACTTTTTCGCGAATGTTGCGCTCTGATACAGAGCTGGCACAGCTTCACGCTCAGCGCGCTTCGGAGGCGACGCACACGGCCTTTCTCGACGCCTATCCAACCTAAATGAAAGACCACAAGCATCGACGAGCTGCGCGCGCACGATTTCTCGCGCCTCGATGCCGACACCCACGTCGACCTCGACGATTTCGTGGTCGATGATTTGTTCGTCCGCACCTCGGTCGTCCTAGCCTCGGACTTCGCCGAAGTTCACACGTTTCTACGCTTCGTCTGAGAATTCCTCAAGTAACTCAGAGCCCGTGCTATCCTGCAGACTCGTTGGAACTGATTTTCATGCCTGCACGTCGCTGCCGCCTCGTAATCGCAACCATCGCTACTGCGCTCCTGGTGTCGTCCGCTGCATCCGCGCAGTTGATCCAGACTCCGACTGAGTTTTTCGGTTTCGAAATCGGAAGCGACGGTGAGATGGCACGTTACCCCCGGGTACTTGAATACCTACAGCACCTGGCTGAGCGGTCGGACAGGGTGCTTTACGAAGAGCGGGGTACGACCACGAACGGCCATCCGTACGTGCTCGTCAAGTTCAGCGCGGCAGTGAACCTAGACCGACTCGACCGGCTGGTCGAGATCAATCATCGCCTGGCGGACCCGCGCAACTTGTCCACCGAGGACGCGCGTGCCCTCACGCGTGAAGGGGTCCCCTTCTATTTTCTCTACGCCACAATTCACTCGACGGAGGTCGGTAACGGCCAGACGATCATCACGATCGCGCATCGTCTAGCGACCGAAGACTCGCCTGAAATCCGCGAGATCCTCGATAACACTGTCGTCCTACTCGTACCGTCGCAGAACCCAGACGGGCAGGTGCTGGTAATCGATCACTGGTACAAGACTAAGGGCACTCAGTACGACCGGGTGTTTCCAGACCTCTACCACCGGTACACAGGCCACGATGACAATCGCGACTGGTTCATGTTCACTCAGCAGGAGACGCGGCTCGCAATTGACGTGCACCGAGACTATAAGCCGCAGGTAACCCACGACATGCACCAGATGGGTACCAGCGGCGCTCGCATCTTCGTGCCGCCGTTCCGTGACCCACACGACCCGAACATCCACCCGATGTTGCTTGAGGGCCAGGCGCAGATTGGGGTGGCGATGGCGTCAGCACTTATCGCTGCTGGCAAGACGGGGGTTATCTACAACGACCAATACGACCTCTGGACACCAGCGCGCCAATACATGCTGTACCATGGGCAACCGCGCATCCTCACCGAGATCGCGAGTGTCAATCTGGCCGACCCGTTCGTGAACCCAAACGGAACCAACTGGCCATTGGGACCACGGGAATCACGATGGAACTTTCCTGTTCCGTACAACAGTGGTGTTTGGCGTCTCGGGGACATCGTTGAATATGGCTCGATTGCGGTCTTCGCCGCGCTAGAGCAAATGGCGAAGTACCGGACGCGGTGGCTCGAGAACTTCCACCTTGTTCACCGAGACTGGGTAGAGCGAGACGAAGCGCCATTCGCGTTCGTCGTTCCGGCCGATCAGCGTGACCCGTTCGAGACGTATGAGCTGCTTGAAATTCTGCACTTCGGCGAGGTCGAGATCCATCAGGCGCGTGCTGCTTTTACCGTGGGCGGCACATCGTATCCCGCCGGGTCGTGGGTCATCCTGCTCGCGCAACCCTACGGCGCGTTCGCTAAGACGATGCTCGAGGAACAAGTCTACCCGGACCTACGCTACTTCCCCGGTGGCCCACCGATTCCGCCCTACGACGTAACGGCGCAGACACTCGGGCTGCTCATGGGCGTCGACGTCGATCAGATTGACGAGCCGATCGTGGCGGACCTCGAATTGCTGCCTGAGATCGAACCGTCCGTCACACCACTGCCGCCACGTCGTGGTTGGGCGTACGCGATGTCACCGACATCCAACGCGGGGTTCCTGGCTGCTGCGAGACTCCAGTCCGCCGGGATCCCAGTGTTTCGTGCCGCCGACTGGTTCTCGCTCAACGACGGCGAGCATGCACCGGGGACCTGGTTCGTGCCGCCGACACGTGAGGCCGAGCTGATCCTCGGCAAGGTAGCAGATGAGACCGGTCTGATCGTATCCGCAGTAAGCCATGCCCCGGCGATCGACGGCTATCGCCTGAAAATGCCAACAAGAGTTGGTCTCTGGCGGGCGGCAAACAACATACCGGCTGGCTGGATGATGTGGCTGTTCGAACAATACGAACTGAATCACACGGTGGTATCGTCCGTCGATTTCGACGGTGATTTGTCGGACAAGTACGACGTTATCGTGCTGCCAGCTGGCACCTCCCGCAGCCGCATCGTTGACGGGCTCGACCCGGACCGCCATGACGAATCGTGGCGCTGGGCGTACGGCGTCGGCCACGCAGGCTGGACCAAGCTCCAGCAGTGGGTTAAGGAAGGTGGCACCCTCGTTGCCCTGGGATCGGCCGTCGCTACGGCGCGCGAGTTGCTCGACCTACCGATCGCCCCGGTGCTCCCGACGCGCCGGCAGCACATGGTCTCGGAAAGCGGGCGACCAGAAACGCAAATCACGGTCCACCAAGCGGAAGATCTGCTGCGCGACGCGTTCCGAAGCCCGGCGCAACTGGCGATGGCGCTTCGTGATCGCGTTGTTGACCCGACGTCTCTGTTCTATTCGCCCGGGTCGCTCCTCAAGCAGGAACACAACCCGCGGCATCCAATTGGTTGGGGCATGCCCGAGACCTGGCCAGTCTTCTTCCGGTTCGATCAAGCCTACCAGCTCACCCCCAGCTTCGACACCCACGCCGAAGTGATCTCTCGCTATCCGGACGAGGACGACCTGGTGGCGAGCGGCTGGCTTCTCGGCGACGAGTTTCTACGCGGCCAAGCTAACGTCATCTCGTTCAACGTCGGCCGTGGCACAGTCGTCACGATGGGAAGTCAAATTGCCTTCCGCACCCAAACCCGCAGCACATTCAAGCTGCTCTTCAACTCAATCTTCCAAGGCCCATCTGAACCGGTTACCCCTGCCGAGCTAGCAGACCTACGCTAGCTCTCGTCTCGCGACACCTCACCAAAACCCATTGTCGGTTACCGCGGGATCCGCCAATGTAGCTACTTCCCGATACTCGCCACGATCGCTAACCTCGTAGCAATGGTACCGGGCTCCTAATCGACCGTACACAACAAGGGCCTGGGTAACCTACCCAGGCCCTGAATCACATACACCGGTCTATCGCCAACAGGCTAAAGGAGGGGGTCAAGCGGCAAACGCCCCGTTGAGTGACCAAGCGTCTCCACCGGCACACCCAGTTTATCAAGCAGGCTGAGATGTAGATTCGTCAACGGCGTATCTTCCGGATACATAACGTGCCGTCCGCCGGTGCCGGCCGCACCACCCGCCAACAGGATTGGCAGGTTCTTCGAGCCATGAGTGTTGCTGTCGGCCATACCGGCGCCGTAGACAATCATCGAATGATCGAGCAACGTGCCATCACCGTCTGGCGTGTTGGCCAGGCGGTCAAGGAACTGTGAAAAGAGCTCGACATGGTATTGGTTGATCTTCGTCAACTTCGCGAGCTTGGCCGGGTCTTTCTGGTGGTGCGAGATCGGATGATGCGCATCGGCTACGCCAATTTCGGCGTACGTACGACCGGTGATTTCTCGTCCCATCATGAACGTGGTCACACGCGTAAGATCGGTCTCGTAGGCAAGCGCCATCAGATCGAACATCAGCTTTGCATGCTCTCCCATCGTGCTCGGGATTCCCGCTGGCTGGTCGACCACTGGAAGTTCGCGGTCGCTTTGCGCCTCAGCCATCTGGATACGTCGTTCGATATCACGCACCGCGTCCAGATACTGACTCAACTTGGCCCCATCGCGCGACCCAAGCTCCCTTGACAGGTCACCGGCCCGCTCCGTGACGGAATCAAGCAGGCTGGCATCTTTCGCCAACCGTGCTTTGCGAACTCCCGGGTCGGTGCTGCCGCTGTCACCAAAGAGACGCTCGAAGACGACACGCGGGTTATTCTCCATTGGAAGCGGTGTTGTTTTATTCGCCCAAGCGATAGTGTTCGTATAAGCGCAGCTGAAACCATCGTCGCACGAACCCACGAAATCGCGCCCGTCAATCGCGAGCTCTAGCGACGCCAGCTGTGTTTCCTTCCCGAGAACACGGGCGGCAAGCTGATCCGACGAAACCGCAGCTTGAAGATCCGATCCGTTGTCCGGCTGTGCGGGAACACCGGTCAGAAACCGGGTGGCGGATCGAGCATGCGGTCCCTCGCCTTCCACGCCATGCATCCCCGACAGTACCTGGACGTACTGGCGGAACGGCTCGAGCGACTTCATGACCAGTGGGAATTCGAACCCCCTCCCCTCGACGGCGGGAGTCCAGTGATTCATCATCATCCCATTCGGGACGTAAATCACGCCGTAACGGCGCACAGGATTAGCCGCGGTGTTCCGCAGTGCGGCGAACGCTGGCACCATCCCGTCAAGAAGAGGCAACGCAAGCGACGCGCCGAGTCCACGGAGCACGGTGCGCCGGGGAATCGCTTTTTGGGTGATGATCATGACTCTGACCTCCGCATCCGGAACGGCGTGCTCTGCACGATTCCCACAATGATAGACGACCAGCGGTAATTTTCGGAAGTGGCTGAACGGGTGATCGCCCGCACGGTCGGGCGATCGTAATACTCTGGAGCCCTACCGAGGGCATAAGCTAAGAGCTTCTCCGTCAAGGTGCCGATGAACTGCTCCCGCCGCTCCAGCAGCAATCTCCGCAATCCGGCTGGCCCCTCAAAAACAGTGCCGTCGGGCAGATTGCCGGAGGAGTCGATCGGCAGGTCGGCCTCGCCAGTCGTTCGCCATTTCCCAACCGCATCGTAGTTCTCAAGCGCCAGCCCAAGTGGGTCCATCGGCGCGTGGCAGACTGAGCACGCGGGGCTCGCCCGGTGGCGCGCCAGTCGGTCGCGCACGGTCGCCACCTCCCCATCCTCTCCGCGGTCCGGGAGATCAGGAACATCGGCAGGTGGCGGTGGCGGCGGTGTGCCAAGGATGTTGGTCAATACCCACTTCCCGCGAAGGACCGGCGAGGTCCGATTTGGATAGGACGTCACCGTCAGCAAACTGCCATGTCCAAAAATTCCGCCGCGACGCTCCGCGATAGCGGGCTCGAGAGACACGCGCCTGAAGTGAGAACCATAGACCTTTGGAATTCCGTAATGCTTCGCCAGACGTTCGTTGACGAAAGTGTAATCAGCGCCGAGCAGATCGAGTGCGCTCTGATCCTCGCGAATTAAGCTTTCGACAAAGAGTTCCGTCTCCTGCTGAAACGCGTCCCGCAGATTCTCGTCGAACTCCGGGAATACCACCGCGTCTGGCACTACACCGCGAAGATTTCGGAGGTAGAGCCACTGCCCGGCAAAGTTGCGTCCCAGCGCGGTCGCGCGCTGGTCGGCGAGCATCCGCATCGCCTGTTGCTTGAGGACCGCTGGATCATTCAGACGACCGCGTTCGGCAAGCTCGAGCAACTCGTCATCCGGCCCACTCGACCAAAGGAAATACGAGAGCCGCGACGCGATTTCCAAATCACTCAACGCGTAGGCTGTCGCGGGCTCACTGTCGACCGGGTCGCGCTCAACTCGAAACAGAAAGTCGGGTGAGATCAGGAGTCGCTCCAATGCGAGCTGAATCCCGCTGTCAAAGCTCGCGTCAGATCGCCCTCTCCGGTAGAAGTCCATCAACGTCGTGATGTCGGTCGCCTCAACCGGGCGCCGGTAAGCGCGCCGGGCCAGTGACGACAAGATCTCGCGTGCACATGATTCTTCATCAAAGGTCGTGTCACTTGCCGGCTGACAGGTGAAGATTGCCTGGCGACTCGGCGTGTCGCCCGGTCCACTGCTGACGTACGGTCCGCCGATCGCAACTTCGTCGACCGCGGCGTTGCCATCGCGCATCTCGTTGACAGCGACTGCGAAGATGCTCTGCCGCGGTTGCAGCACACCTTCCGGCTCCATGAACCTCCGGACAAATGCCACGCTGACGACGTGCGGGCCAGCGGTCGCCGGGAAGCGGACGCGCATGTTCGCATCCGCGAAGAGCATGTACTCCTCCCATTCCGGATCGCCAAACTGGTTGCCGCCGTAACTGGCCGGCGCCTGTGTCACATCCGGCTCTTCGCCGCCGAAGCTGAAGGTCCGGATAAGCTCGCCGTTGAGTCGAACCTCGAGTTCGTGACGTGAACCCATGCCACGAACGTAGTTCACATAGTTACGATGTAACGTGATAGCGAGGTCGTACTCACCATCAACCGGGAAGTAGTGCTTGATGCCGATCCCGCCACGCGAACCGAACGGCAGATTGTCACCCATTCGATCGTCCTGAACGTTCAGGATGTTGACGCTGTAGGTCTCGATGGCCGGGCCAAGCGGTTCCTCCCCGAGCGCCAGCCGGCCGATTTTACGGGCTGCCGACAGGTAGCGTTCCATCAGCGCCGGCGAGACAGTCAACACGGCAGCCATGTTGTCGAAGCCGTGCTGGTCGATATCATCGGCCGGCAGGAGGGTGTTCACGTCAACATCGAGCGCTAAGAGGTCACGAATCGCGTTGGCGTACTCCACGCGATTGAGGCGGTGGAACGTCTCAGTTCGACCGGGCTCCGGATGATCGTCTGCATAGCGATCGAGCTCTGATTCGAGCCAACCGGCCAGCGTGTCGTAGGTGTCGATATTGGGTCGGGGACGGCCAACCGGTGGCATCGTTCGGGTCCGCAGCTTTGCGACGACCCTTTCCCACATCTCGGCGTGCGCACCCACCTGAGTGAGGTTGAGATCGTCAAGAGACAAGCCGGCAGTTCTCAGTCGATCGTTGTGGCAGGTGATGCAAAAACGGCCGACGGTCGTCTCTAGGAGCTCTTGGCCCGCACGTGCTCCAAAGCCTTGCGCGTCACTCAGTGAAGGCAAGGAGAGTGCTACCAGAGCAACACCAAATACGAGTGGACGTGGCGTGTGCAAGATTATAAGTTCCAGCTAACTATCAGAGCAAAAGTAGTTTGTCTGAATTTGAGTTGGGGTGTCAATCGTTCAATTCCTGCGGTAGTATAAGACACAATGAGTCAGCGGTTCCTAGGGAAATCGTCGGATTTCATCGTCTCGGCAACGGTGTTCATCGGGATATCAGTGGGTGTCTTTGCCCAGGCGCCAAACGTACCCAACATTATCCGCGCGGTTAAAGACGGTGACTTGGCGCGTGTCAGCACGTTGCTCAAGAACGGTACCAACGTGAACTCGCTTGAGGGTGACGGCGCGACGTCGCTGCACTGGGCTGCGCATCGGAACGACTTCGAGATTGCCCAAGTGCTGTTGGACGCCGGGGCCAACGCTGCCGCCGCAAATGCGCTCGGGGCGACGCCAATCTGGCTAGCGGCAAAAAACGGCGACGCGGTTATGCTCGAGTTACTACTCGACGCGGGTGCTGACCCGAATGCAACGCTCAAGATGGGCGAGACATCCCTGATGGCAGCCGCGCGTTCAGGCGACGCAGCATCAATTGAAATCCTTGTTGATCACGGTGCCGACATCAACAGGGTTGAGCTGGAACAGGGACAGACGGCGCTCATGTGGGCCGCAGCACAACGCCATGCTGGCGTAGCACAATTGCTTGTTACGCGAGGCGCCGACCTAGGCGCGCGTACCAAAGTGTGGCACCAACTTGAGAACACCGCCGGCAACACAAACCCGATCGGCAACTTCAAAATGGCGCACGGCGGCTCTACACCATTGTTGTTTGCCGCGCGCAGCGGCGATGTCGACACGGCACGTGTGTTGATCGAGGGTGGTGCGGACCCGAATGACACCACAGCCGCTGGTACTAGCGCCCTCGTCATCGCCGCACATAGCGGACACGGACCGCTCGGCATCTACCTCCTTGAAGAAGGCGCTGACCCGAACGCTGCCGCTGCAGGATACACGGCACTACATGCAGCTACCTTGCGGAGCCAGGTCGAGCTAGTCGACGCACTGCTCAAACACGGGGCGAACGTGAACGCGGTCGTCGAACACGGCACGCCGGGACGGCGTTTCAGTGCCGACTACAGTATTCGCTATCAGGCAATCGGGGCAAACGCCTTCTGGTTAGCTGCAAAATACGGCGAACCAGAGATCGCACGCGCGCTTGCGGAGCATGGTGCAGATCCCTTTGTGACACCCGGCAGTGGGACATCATCACTCCAGGCCGCAATGGGCCTCCCCCGCGGCAACGAGGACCGTCGCAACCGTGGTCTCGGTTCTTCAGGACAATTTGAACGAGACACTGAAGAGCAATTAACACTCGACGTGGCGAAAATCATCCTCGGTTTAGGTATTGATGTGGACCAAGCCGACCAGCAGGGTAACACCGCGCTGCACGACGCGGTGCGCGTCGGCTTCGAATCAGTCGTCAAACTTCTCGCCTCACATGGTGCCAACATCAATGCAGCGAATGAACAAGGCGACACGCCGCTAGCGTTAGCCGAAAGTACTCTGCGGATCCCTGGAACAAACGGCCTGCGGGCTACGCGGCCAGAGATTGCGGCGTTGCTTCGCAACCTTGGTGCGGCGAACTAGGTAGGCGTAGAGAGCCCGTCGCTTGGGATTCCACAAAGAAAAAGGCCGCTCATGTAACCAGAGAGCGGCCTTCGCTTTCTTGCCGAACTCCCGTCCTATAGGCTGAGTGGTGCCGTCTCAAGCAGTCCGGTGCTGTCACCGAGTTGCTCGGCCGGCACCCCCGCCTTGTCAAGCACAGTCAGTAGCAGGTTGGTGTACGGCGTGTCGTCAGCGTAAGCGCGGTGCCGGCCGCCGTTGAGACGGCCCCCGCCGCCGCCAGCAACCAGACACGGTAGGTTCGTGTGTTCGTGCAGGTTTCCGTTTCCGATGCCACCGCCGTAGACGATCATTGAGTGGTCGAGCAGGTTGCCAGCGCCGTCAGGTATGTGCCGCAATTTGTCGAGGAGGTAGGCAAGCAGCTGAATATGATAGGTGTCTATCTTCGCCTTCTTAGCCATGTACTCTGGATCGTTTCGATGATGTGAAACCGTGTGGTGCTGGTCGGGAACCCCAATCTGTGGGTAGGCTCGCGGGCTCGCCTCACGCGCCATCATAAGTGTGAAGACTCGCGTGATGTCTGCCTGGAAAGCGAGTGCCTGCAGGTCGAACATCAACTTCGCGTGTTCGTCGAAGGTTTCCGGAATGTCTACCGGCCGCTCCGGTAACTCAACCAGCGACTCGGCACCGCGAGACTCAGACCGCTGAATCCGTTGTTCGACGTCGCGTACCGCGTCAAAATATTCGTCCAGCTTGTTCCGATCACCAGCCCCAAGCGTTTGCTCAAGTCGTGTAACCTCCGCAGTCACCGAGTCGAGGATACTGCCTGTTTGTTTGCTTACTGCGAGCCGGTCAGCGGCGCTTCCACCTTCGCCGAATAGTCGTTCAAAGATAACCCGCGGATGTGCCTCCATATCGAGCGGTGTCGTGTCGTTCCGCCAGGAGATCGTGTTCGAATAGAAACAATCACCCGTATCGCAAGCGATAGCGGTCGGTTGCTCCAGCGCCAGCTCAAGCGACGTGACTGGCGTCTCCTTGCCAAACTCGCGTGCTGCAATCTGATCGGCCGTGATACCAAGCTTGATGTCTGTCGGACCCTGACGGCCTCGACGTTCCCAGGCATGCACTCCGCTCAACCAGGCAGCGGTCGCACGTGGGTGGTCCCCGTTGCCATCTCCGAACGAGTCGGCTTGCCGATGCGCCAGACCGCTCAGGATGAGCACCTGCTCACGGAACGGTTCAAGCGGGCCCAGAATCGGGGAGAGGGCAAAGCTACGACCGGTCATGGTCGGCACCCACTGCTCCTGGATGACCCCGTTCGGGACGTAGATGAAACCGAGCCGTCGAGTCGGCTCCGTGACAGCCACCGCCACCGCCGATCCGGCAGGCACCATCGCGTCGAGGAATGGTAAGGCCAGGGTGGCACCAATGCCACGCAAGAACGTCCGTCGGGGCAACGCTTTCTGGGTAATGATCATGATTGCGACATCCTCATCTGAAACGGTGTGCTTTGGATAATGCCGATGACGATAGATGAGAAACGATAGTCGTGCCGTGCTGCATCTCGCACGATAGCACGCACGGCCGGCATGTCATACGCTTCGAGGTTGCGACCGAGCGCGTACGTCAAGAGTTTCTCAGTAATGGTCGTGACGAACCGACGCGGACTACGGAGGAGAGCCCGCCGCATCTCGTCGGGTCCCTCGAAGGACGTGCCGTCTGGCAGTACGCCAGAGGCGTCGATCGACTCGTTCGCCTCGCTACGTGTCCGCCACCGCCCGACCGCATCGAAGTTCTCAAGTGCGAAACCCAGAGGATCCATCTGCGCGTGACAGCTCGCGCACGCCGGATTCCTCCGGTGCCGCTCCATGGCGTCGCGCATCGAAAGCGCCTCGCCTTTGCTTGTCGTCTCCTCAAGAGCCGGGATGTCCGGTGGAGGTGGAGGCGGCGCTGCCGCTAGCAAGTTCTCAAGAATCCACTTGCCTCGGAGCACGGGCGACGTGCGTGTCGCGTACGAGGTCAACGTTAGAATCCCACCCTGGCCGAGCAGACCTCGGCGTTCAGTCCCGGTTAGTGAAACGCGACGGAAGTGGCTACCGTAGACATGCGGGATCCCATAATGCTTCGCCAGACGTTCATTGACGAAAGTGTAGTCGGCCGTCAGCAAATTGTTGACGCTACGGTCTTCTCGTAACACGCTATCGATAAAGAGCTCCGTTTCACGCTGGAACGCTTGCCGTAGGTTCTCGTCGAACCCGGGAAAGAAGCCTGGGTCCGGCTCCTTCGCCTCGATGTCTCGCAAGTAGAGCCACTGCGCAGCAAAGTTGCCAACGAGCTCGCGTGACCGTCCGTCAGAAAGCATTCGCCGAACCTGGGCTTCGAGCACCGCTGGTTCGCTCAGATCACCGGCAATGGCCCGGTCGAGCAGTTCGTCATCCGGGATACTGCTCCAAAGGAAGAACGACAAACGGGACGCTAACTCAACGTCGATGATCTGATAGGGCGTGTTCGGTACCACTTCGACCGGATCGCGCTCGATGCGGAACAAAAATTCAGGGCTTACCAGCAGCCGCTCAAGGGCACGCTGAATGCCACGCTCGAATCCACCGGTGACGTAGCCTTCCTCGTAAAAAGGTAGTAAGACGTTGAGATCGGCGTCGGTCACCGCACGCCGATAGGCCCGCCGAGAAAGCGTCGAAAGAACCTCACGTGCACACGGTCCAGCGGTGGCACCATTCGACGGGTTACAAGAAAAGATGCGTCGGCGGCTCGGCGTGTCTCCCGCACCGTCTGCACCATACGGACCACTGAGCGTTACGGTCGCGATGGCTGGCTCACGGGCCTGGCCTCGACGTGCCGCCCGAACGAGATTTTCGTGTACCGCACCGGTCTTCTGGAGAAACGCTACTGAAATTTCACGCGGACCGGCCCGTAGCGGCACGCGCACTTCGACAGGCTGCTCCGTCTCAAACGTGAACACGCCGCTTGCCCCCCGTACAAGAGGTCGGTCGCCAATGGTAAAAAGCCCGACGCGTTCGCCATCGACGCTCACCTCAACCTCATGCTCCGCGCGCGCCGCGCGTGCGAACTCAACCATCACTACGTACTCACCGTCAGCTGGTAGATGGCTGCGAATGACCGCCCCGCCCCGGGTGCCAAGCGGTAGGCCTGCCAAATGGGAATCTTGAATCAAATCGCGGTCGAGTTGGTACCGATCGACGATCGGCGGCATGGTGATATCGCCAATGGCAAGTCGGCTGATCTTGCGCGCCGCCGCAAGGTAACGCTCAAGCGTGGCGGGCGAGACAAAGAGGAGGTCGGCAAGATTATCGAAGCCACTCGTGGCATTGTCAGCAGGCAGCAGCGTCGATACATCAAACTCTTTTGGGAGATCGTCAAGTGCCAGCAGGTCGCGAACGGCGTTCCGGTACTCGGTGCGACTCAGGCGATGCAACGTGGGCCGCCGACCCGGGTTCGGTGCCTCGGCAGCCGCGCGGTCGAGCTCAGATCCAAGCCATGAGGCGACCGCGTCATAGGTTTCATTGTCCGGACGGGGTCGCCCGATCGGCGGCATGGTCCGCGACTCCAGCTTACGAACGACACTCTCCCACACCTCAGCATCCTGGCTGACACGCGCCGGGTCGAGCGTTTCGAACGAGAGGCCGGTGGCGCGCAGCTGGGACACGAGCAAAGAGGGACCCTGCTCGCTTCCATTGATGACGCGGTTGTTGTGGCAGGTGACACAGTACTGGTCCAGGACGGCGTTCGCCACTGATGACGACATCACCGAACCCTGTTCCGGGGCCGCCACGACGTAGCCAGGGGCAACCAACACGATCGCTATCCCACCAGCGATCGCCGAAACCAGTCGCCTTGACATTGATTTCACACCCATGATTTGGCTCGAGCGTTCGTTCACAGTTCCCTGTGTAAGAGCGCCTGATTCTACCCTACTAGCCTACCTTTCTACGCCCCTTCCCCGCGTATTGTCAATATGATGTAACCGCAGTACCATCCAGTTATATTCGGACAATTACGATGGAATATAAAAAGATGTACAAGAAATCGAGTGTGGCGCTCGTATTGGTATGGATCGTTGGCCTTGGCTCACCCGCAGCAGTCGCGGCGCAGGCGGAGGATACCCCGCTCATCAAGGCGACCAAGACAGGGAACACGGCGGTCCTGCAGGTCTTACTAGACCAGCAGGTGGATGCGACCACGCCAGAGCCAGACGGCACGACGCCACTCCATTGGGCCACACGTGCCGACTCGCTCGAGAGCGTCGAGTTGCTAATTCAGGCCGGTGTCGACGTCGGGGCCGTAAACCGCTACGGCATCACGCCACTTGCGCTCGCCGCCGAGAACGGTAGCGCAGCAATCGTGCAAGCGCTACTGGTTGCCGGTGCCGATCCAGACACGGAAACCCCCGAGGGTGAAACCGTGCTAATGGTGGCAGCCCGAACTGGTCGTGTCGACGTGATTGACCAGTTAATCGCTGGTGGGGCGACTATTGACGCGACCGAGAGCTGGCGCGGGCAGACGGCATTAATGTGGGCAGCTGCCGAGAATAATGCCGCGACGGTGACGGCGCTAGTCGAGGCTGGTGCCGACGTCGAGGCTCGCTCGACCGGAACCGGTGGATTGACACCGCTCCTCTTTAGCGTCCGCGAAGGCCAAGTCGATACCGCCCGGGCGCTGCTAGCCGCCGGAGCGGACGTCAATGCTGGTGTTAACAACACCTCAGAAAGCACCGGCTCTTATACACCAACGGCAAGTGGACATACCTCACCGCTCGTGCTTGCCATCATCAACGCCCACTACGAGCTGGCTGCAATGTTACTCAAGGAAGGAGCCGACCCGAACGCCCCTGATGCACGCGGGTCAGCACTGCATGCGCTGGCGTGGATGAGACGTCCTGGATCGGGGCGTCCGCCGATGCAAACGGGCGAGCTAGATAGTCTTGAACTGGCGCGGGTTCTGTTGAAGAGTGGTGCTGATCCGAACGTCCGCATCGACTGGAACGAGATTCCCTTCGAAGTTGACCTCGGCATCGTCAAGCCACCGGCAAATATTTCCGTCGGCCGCAACTTCATTAGCTTCGTCGGGGCAACGCCGTTTTATCTCGCGGCCAAGCACGCCGATGTTGACCTGATGCGATTGCTCGTCGAGCACGACGCCGACGCACTCGCGCCGACCCACCAAGGGATAACGCCGCTGATGGCGGCCAGCGGGATCGGCTTCTGGGATGGTGAGAGCCCCGGCCCACTAAACGGGACTCCAGATACCGTGCGGCTAGAAGCGGTCAAATTGACGCTCGCGCTCGGCAATGATCTCCATGCGGTAGCCGACTTTGGCGACACACTACTCGAAGGTGATGGCGTCACGCTTCTACTACGTCATCCGCTGAACTTGTTCAAACTTGATGCGCAGCGGGATAGAGGCGATATGCGGTGGGGCGGCAGCAGGGCGTTGCACGGCGCTGCGATGATGGGATCAAACCTCATCGTGCAGTTTCTCGTGGACCAAGGCGCCGACGTCAACGCGAGGAATAGGATTGGTTGGACACCCTTGATGATCGCCGAAGGGGTGTTCGTGGCTAACACAGAGAAGGCGTGGCCGGAGACGGTGTCCCTGCTCAAGGAATTAACGCAGCAATAGCATTGCATCGGCTTACCCTGCCGAAATGCGACTGGGTAGCAATGCGAGTGCGAAGGCTGGAGGATGTCATGCGAAGGAATCTAGGTGCGCTTGGAATCGCGGTCGTGATCACAACGACCATCGTCTCGTTGGGTCCCGGTAGTCACCACAGGGTAGCCGCCCAGGCTAACACGGGTGTAATCACCGGCATCGTCACCAGCAGCAACGGCCCTGAGGCAGGCGTCTGGGTTATCGCCGAAACCGATGAGCTTGAGACGGTGTTCCGAAAGATCGTGGTGACGAACGACGACGGAAAGTTCCTGCTCCCCGAGCTCCCGAACGTCAACTTTGACATCTGGGTGCGGGGTTATGGCTTAGTTGACTCAGAACCGGTTGTCGCGACCCCGGATCAGGATCTCGCGTTGTCGGCAATGATGGCGCGAAGCCCGGAAGAAGCAGCACGGGTCTACCCAGCGAACTACTGGTTGTCATTGATCGATCTACCAGGCACGCACGAGTTCCCCGGCACCGGACCGGAAGGCAACGGAATCAATCCCGCGCTCGGTGCACAGAGTGAATGGATCAACGTGTTAAAGGGTTGCCAGCGCTGTCATCAGGTCGGCAGCCAGCGGACACGGGAAGTTCCCGACATCGAGAACTTTGATTCAACGATCGCCGCCTGGAATGACCGAGTGCAACGCGGCCAGCGCGGGACGCTGATGAACAGTTTCATGACACGGTTCGGCCGGCAGCGCGGCTTAGAGATGGTGGCGGATTGGACAGACCGGATCGCCGCCGGTGAGGCCCCTCCGGCGCCGCCGCGGCCAAAAGGCGTCGAGCGCAACGTCGTCATCACCATGTGGAACTGGGGTGACAGCGTCGCGTTCGTACACGACGAGGTCTCCACCGACAAACGAAATCCGAGCGTCAATGCCAACGGGCCGATCTACGGCGTCGACATCGGCAACGACTATCTCCTAGTGACCGACACAGCCGAGCACCAGTCCACGATGATCAAGATCCCACTGCGGGCGGATCGGTCGACCGTGCCGTCGATGTTCACGACCGAGGACTTCAAACCTTGGCGCGACTTCGGGGAGCGCGCAGTCTGGAACGACCCGTCAAACCCGCACAACCCGATGCTGGACGCCGAGGGCCGCGTGTGGCTAACGACCCGGATCCGTAATCCTGACAACCCTGACTGGTGCCGGGAGGGATCGGATAACAAGTTCGCACAGTACTTCCCGATCGACCGCGCCGGCCGACACGTCGGCTACTACGATCCGGAGTCTAAGAAGTTCGTCCTGATCGACACCTGCTTTGGCACGCATCACCTGCAGTTCGCCGAGGACGCAGACGATACGCTGTACTTTAGTGGTGGCGGTCAAGTGATTGGTTGGCTCAACACGAAAGTGTACGACGAGACCGGCGATGAACGATTCTCCCAAGGCTGGTGTCCCACGGTGCTCGATACCAACGGCGACGGCCGGATCACGAAGCCATGGAACGAGCCATTACCACGCGGCAGTACTGAGGAACCTTCGTTCAATCCAGCACTCGATACCCGGGTTGTCATCGGCGCCTATGGCGTCATCGCTAGCCCGATCGACCACGCAGTTTGGATCGTCTCCGACGACTATCCCGGCCGGATGCTCCGGCTTGATCCAGGTGATAGCCCACCCGAAACTTGCATGGGCGAGCTGTACACGGTACCGGTGGAGAAGGGCTACCGGACACGCGGCCTGGACGTCGACCGCAACGGTGTGCTGTGGACCGCACTCGCTGGAAGCAGTCACTTCGCAAGCCTCGACCGCAGTAAATGCACAGTCTTCAGCGGACCGGGCGTGCGCGACGGCCGACAGTGCGACAACGGCTGGGCCTTCTACAAGATGCCCGGTCCGAACTACCGGAACACCGATATCGGCGCCGACTTCCACTACTACAACTGGGTCGACCAGTTCAATACGCTTGGGCTCGGCAAGAACGTCCCGATCGCAAACGGGTCATCCTCTGATTCGCTGCTCGCGTTGATGCCCGACACCGGCGAATGGGTCGTGCTTCGGGTGCCCTATCCGCAAGGCTTCCACAGCCGCGGTCTAGACGGCCGGATAGACGATCCGAACGGCGGATGGAAGGGGCGTGGAGTCTACGCTACCTACGGAGCCGACGCAGCGTGGCACGTCGAAGGTGGTCCCGTGGAACCCGGTAACTTGGTAAGGTTCCAGATCAGACCGGATCCACTGGCGAACTGACCTATGAAGTAGCCGGTGCACCGGTTGCGGCCGTTCAGCACACCTATCTGGAATAGCATCTAGAAGGGCTGTCGAGACAAATATTTTTCAAGAGTAACGAACGTGTTGCCTATTGGTAAAAACGGCTGGAGTGGAAGGCTCTCGCTGTTGTCGGACTAGTGTTCAAGATCAGTAGCACCGGTTGGACGGTAACCGAACAGCGACGCTCAGACGCGCCTCTCTTCGAACCGTACATCTAGAAAAGGCCCGGCAAGCGCGAGACGCTAGCGACTCTCTTCCGGACAATAATGATGTTCGATCGGGCCGGTACGAAGCATGAAGAATGTCGGCTGTTTCAACGCCATTACCGACGACACCTTCATCTACATACTGGCGTATCCGTCACGCGAGCCGCGGGGTGAGATGTGGCAGGAGTTCGGTACCCAACAAGACTTTCAGGAACTCATCGTGCAAGCAGAGCGTGACAATAACCTCAAGCCGGTTGACACGATCGGCACTCGGTTGCTCATACCGACGTCATACACGGAACTAAGATAGCCTTCCGACCAGTCAACGCCAGAACACGAAACGATGTCAGAACTTATCTCGACAGCTCGAAGCCTTCAACCAACCCTCTGGGCCCTGGTCAGCACGATTGCGCTTACGGCGTCGGCGACCGCCCAGAATGGGACGACTGGAGAGTGGCAAGTCCATGGTGGCGACGCCGGCTTTACCAGGTACTCCTCGCTCAAGCAGATTGATGCAGACAACGTTCACGAGCTCGAGATTGTGTGGCGGCGTGCCGCCGTTGACAGCTCATTCACAACGAAGTGGCCGGACCTCCGTTACTCAAACCAGCTCCGCTCGACACCGATCATGGTAAACGGCGCTCTGTATGCCTCGAACGGCATCGGCCTAGTCGAAGCTTTCGACCCGGGTACAGGCAAGACGATCTGGGTGCAAGACACCACATTCCTTGGTGACAACACACCGCGCGGCGCAGCGAATCGCGGCGTAGGATACTGGGCGTCTGGTGATAACAAACGGATCTTCTCGATCCGTCCGCCCTATCTAATCGCCACCGACGCGTCCACCGGCCGCATAATCGACAGCTTCGGCAATAACGGAAAGGTTGACCTAAGCTACAACACCGAAACAGGCTACTCCGGCACCTCACCACCGCTCGTCGTCAAGGATGTCGTTATCGTCGGTAGTGCGATGGCCGACCACCCGCACACAAAGGAACAACATCCGGGTGACGTTCGGGCGTACGACGTGCTCAGCGGTGAGCTCCGTTGGACCTGGAGTCCCATTCCACGGAACGGCGAGCCAGGGGTGGAAACCTGGCTCGACGACTCCTGGGAGTACTCGGGGATGGGTAACGTCTGGACGATGTTTAGCGCCGACCTTGAACTCGGCTACGTATATCTGCCGACGGGTGCGCCCACCAACGACATGTACGGCGGCCATCGCCCAGGAAACAACCTCTACGCGAACAGTCTTGTTTGTATCGACGCAGCAACCGGTGAACGAGTATGGCATTTTCAGACGATCCACCATGACCTTTGGGACTACGACAACAACGTCGCGCCGATCTTGATGGATATCACAGTGAACGGCCGGCCAATTCAGGCCGTTGTCCAACTGACGAAACAAGCTATGGCCTATGTGTTCGATCGCGTGACCGGCGAGCCAGTCTGGCCGATCGTTGAGCGTCCCGTGCCTGATTCGAACACGCCAGGCGAGTGGATTTCACAGACCCAGCCATTTCCGACCAAACCGCTCCCGTTCGATCGGCACGGCATCACCGAAGACGATCTGATTGACTTCACCGACGAACTCAAGGCTGAAGCACTCCAGATCGTGAAGCCGTACATCCTTGGCGAGATCTTTACGCCACCATCCATCCGCGGGAATGACGCCACTGACACCAAAGGGACTCTCCAGCTTCCTGGTTCGGTTGGTGGTGCAGAATGGGGCGGAGCTGGCTTCGATCCAGAAACCGGGATGCTTTATATCCCGTCCGTCACCGGCGCATTCGCCGCCGACCTGACACCGGGGAATCCGGACCGTATGAACGTCCGCTTCACACGCGGCACGCGCGCGTTCCCAGACGGTCCACGTGGTTTGCCGCTCACCAAGCCGCCCTACGGTCGCATTACAGCAATCGACATGAACACCGGTGAGCATGTCTGGATGGTGGCGAACGGTGACGGGCCACGAAACCATCCGGCCATTGAACACCTCAATCTCCCGCCGCTCGGTCAGCCTGGTCGGGCGATGACACTTCTCACCAAGACTCTTCTGTTTGTAAGCGAAGGTGACCCGGTCATGGTTCGCACACCGCCGGGAGCCGGAGCGGACGCGGGAAAGAAATTCCGCGCCTACGACAAGAACTCCGGAGACGTAATCTGGGAGACCGAGTTCCCAGCCGGTACTAACGGGTCGCCGATCACCTACATGCACGACAACAAACAGCACATCGTCATCCCTATCGGGTCGGTCGACTACACAGGCGAATGGGTGGCGCTGGCGTTGCCGTAGCACAGTACAGCGCCGAAAGAAAACGGCGGTTCGGTGTGCAAACGTACCGCTCAACTCACGGTCTCACCTCAGCGAGGTAGCGTGTCTCGAACAGCACTGCTGTGCCTCGAATGTCAAGGTCGTGGATCTTCAAACTGAACACTGTCTGTTAACTACAGGCACCTGCAATAACGGATGGGAAATACTTGCCCACCGCTGAAAACTGCAAGCAAAGTGAAGGATCTGTTTCCTGGTATCGAGCCGCCGCTACGGTGCGACTCCCAACCTACTGTTCTTCGATTACAGGCTCCGTCGCGCCGAGGCTACGCAGGAGCACTGCAGTGCTTTCGGAAGGAGCGTTAGCGTTGCCGTGCTCGACGAGGTACAAAGGCGTACGTCCACGCTGATCTTCGACGTTGACGTCGGCACCGTGGTCGACCAACAGTTGTATGACCCCATCCTCCCACATCGCGGCCGCGCCGTGGAGTGCCGTCTGGCCACGCCGATTGACAGTCGTGGCGTCGGCCCCGAGTTCCAGAAGGAGGCTCACGGTATCAACCACACGGTGATCAGGTGGACGACGCGCGTCGTTCTCACCGAGACCAGACGCAACCATGAGCGGCGTGACGTCGTTAGCGTTCGCCAAAAACGGGTCGGCACCAACGTCAAGCAGTAGACGCATCATCTCGAGATTCGCGTCACGCGCTGCCATCCAGAACGGCGTGGCGCCTTTGAACGAATTTCTCGATATGTAGTCCCCACGAAGCGGCGGCGGTGCAGTAACAAAGCGCGCATTCACATCCGCGCCGGCCTCAACCAATGCTTTTGCGAGGGGTATCCGCTGTGTCTCGACTGCTGCGTGGAGTGCAGTGCGGCCGATTCGGTCGGCGGCCGCGACGTCGGCGCCTTGCTCGATAAGAAAGAACGCGGTGTCCTGATGACCACTGTCAGACGGGATGATGCGCCAGTCGATGCCAGCAAGCGCATCTGTACTACGGCTCGCAACGAGCAGCGGTGTGCTACCGTCGATCGCGCGGCCTTCGAGAGCAGCCCCAGCATCGAGGAGTAGCCGCGCCGTGTTCACATCGCCAGCGCGCGCAGCAAACATCATTGCCGTGAACCCACGCGTCGTACTCGCGCGAATGTTTACCCCAGACTCGGCCAACAGACTCACAATGCCGCTGTGTCCTCCGGCGGCGGCCCACATCAAGGCCGTCTGCGCCGCTTCGTGCTCTGCGAGTCGCAGATCGGCGCCACGAAGCAGCATGACTGAGACGACCGACCGAAGTCCCTGCCGGGCTGCCGTCATGAGCATCGTCTCGCCTGACGGCAGACGCACGTTCACATTAGCCCCGGCATCGATCAGGAGAAGAGCCATCTCGGCGCTACCGTTGTCGGTCGCAATCCAGAGCGACGGCACACCAAGGTCGTTGACAGCATCAACATCCGCCCCCGCGTCAATCAACGCAGCGGCGGTCGTCATGTCGTTCCAATGGGCTGCCCAATGCAGTGCGGTCACGCCGTCGGGCTGCGTCGCGGTGACATCCGCACCGGCCTCGATGAGCGCTCCGACAGACGCCCAGTCTTGCCGTTCGGCTGCACCTGAAACGCGGGTGTCATCAGCCGCAAAGGCAAGTCCAGCACTGACGATTGACAGCACGAGGCCGGCACCGAGAATGCGCATGCTGCCTTTAAACTCCCATCAACTCCGTTAACTCACCGGTACTATCGCCGATCGTTTCGGGCCACACACCGAGCTTAGCAAGCAGACTCAGATAAAGATTTGTGATCGGGGGATCGTCGTCGTAATTAATATGACGCCCCCCCTCAAGCGATCCAGCGCCGCCACCGACGACAGCGACCGGAAGCTTATGGTGGTCATGCACATTCCCGTTACTCATGCCACCGCCATACATAATCATCGACTGGTCAAGCAACGATCCGTCGCCATCCTGCGTCTTCGCGAGCCGGTCGAGGTAATACGCGAACAGTTCGGCGTGGTAGATGTTAACGTCGATCAGCTTGGCGATCTTTTCTTTGTCGCCACCATGATGCGAAAGTGGATGATGGGCATCCGAGACGTTGATCTCCGGATACGCTCGGTTGCTCGTCTCGTGCGCCACCATAAAGGTAATGACCCGCGTTAGGTCAGCCTGATACGCCAGCACCTGCAGGTCGAACATCAGCTTAGCGTGCTCGCCGAAGGTGCTTGGAATTCCAGGCGGCTGATCCATCACTATTGAGAGGTCGGTTAGACCTTGTTGCTCGGCGAGACGGATGCGACGCTCAACGTCCCGAATCGCTTCGGTGTACTCGTCGAGCTTGGCTCGGTCACGTCCACCGAGCGTCCCGCGAAGACGCGCAAGCTTGGCCGCGACGGCATCGAGAATCGTGCCATCCTCCTGCATACGGGCACGCCGTGCGTCAACGTCAGTGGTCCCGCTGCCACCGAAAAGCCGTTCGAAGACGACGCGCGGGTTGTTCTCCATCGGGAGCGGCGTCGTCTCACCGAGCCAGTTGAGCGTATTGGCATACACGCAGCTGTAGCCAGGGTCGCAGGCACCAAGCGGTTCCTTCGAATCGAGCGACAGCTCAAGCGACGCCAACTGCGTCTCCTGCGCCAGTTCGCGCGCCGCGATCTGGTCCATCGAAATACCAGAGCGAATATCGGCACCCGCGGTTTTCTTCGGATGTACACCGGTCAGGAAGGCCCCGGCTGCGCGCGCGTGGTCTCCCGCGCCCTCTCCCGGCAGCGCATCGCCATGTTTATTCGCTAACCCACTCACGACGATTAGCTGGTCGCGAAACGGCTCGAACGACTCCATGACTGGCCTCATCGCGAATCCGCTCCCAGTTGTCTCTGGCGTCCACTGCTCCATCACGATGCCGTTCGGCACGTAGACGATGCCGAGCCGCTTGACTGGAGCGGCGGCCGACGCGCGCAGCGGCGACAATGCCGGCACCATGCTGTCGAGCACCGGTAGCGCAAGTGTGGCACCGACGCCACGCAAAAACGTCCGCCGGGGTAGATGGATCTTAGTGATGATCATTGCTCTCGGGCCTTTCTCATCTGGAACGGCGCGCTCTCAACGATGCCGAGAATCAGCGACGACCAGCAATAGTCGTCTGGCTCGGCGGCACGCACGATGCGCCGTATCGCCGGATAGTCGTAGTACTCCACACCGCGACCGAGTGCGTACGTCATCAACTTCTCGGTCACGGTCCCGACAAAATCTTCGCGATTGGACAGCAGCATATCCCTCACGCTGGCTGGCCCCGTCAGCTCACGCCCACTCGGCAACGTCCCGGACGTTTCCTCCGTCGTCAGTTCTCGGTAACCGCCGATTGCGTCAAAATTCTCTAGCGCGAACCCTAGTGGATCCATCCGGACGTGACAGCTCGCACAGACTGGGTCGGTGCGGTGTCGCTCCATTCGCTCACGCACAGAACGGGGGCGGCTCTCAGGATCTGATGGGTCGGCTACTGAATCAGAGTCCTCAAGCCCAGGCACATCGGCAGGTGGTGGTGGTGGTGGCGCACCCAGCAGGTTTTCGAGTACCCAGACACCACGTTTCACGGGCGAGGTGCGGTTGGCGTAAGAAGTCGCCGTTAGCACACTCCCATGGCCCAGGATGCCGCGCCGGTTGTCGTCCGGAATCGTGACGCGCCGGAAGTGGCCACCATACACGTCTGGGATTCCATAGTGCTTGGCTAGCCGTTCGTTGACGTAGGTGTAATCAGACGTGAGCACTTCAAGGACGCTATGGTCCTCGCGCACCTGACTGTCGAACCAGAGCTGCGTTTCTTGCTGGAACGCCGCGCGGAGATTCCCGTCGAACTCTGGGAACGCGATTGGGTCGGGCTTTACCGATCTCATGTTCCGGAGGAAAAGCCACTGCCCGGAGAAGTTGTCAACGAGTGCATCCGACTTCGGATCGGTCAACATTCGCTGCACCTGGGCCGCTAGCACGCCGTCGTCTCGAAGCGACCCGCGTTCCGCGAGGCCGAGCAGTTCATCATCCGGAATGCTGCTCCAGAGGAAGAACGACAGGCGCGACGCTAGTTCGAGATCTGAAATGCGATATGGCTGGCCTGGTTTCGTGCCGGTCGGGTCGGCCTCAACGCGAAAAAGAAACTCAGGGTCGACTAGGATAGCGCGAAGCGCGAATTCAATGCCTGATTCGAAGTTACCTTTGGCGCGTCCAACCTCGTAGAACGCCTGCAACGCGGCGATGTCATCGCCGCTGACCGGGCGCCGGAAGGCACGACGTGCGATCGTGCCAAGGATCTCCCGGGCGCAAGCCATCTCGGCTTCGTGGTCCCCAGAGGAGTCGTCCGGCATGCAGGTAAAGAGTCGGTCCCGACTCGGGAGCAGTTCACTCACCGAGGGCGCGGTCGTATTGAACGGCCCCTCGATTTCAACGATCCAGACTGCCATCGGTGCGTCACGGTCACCGGCATAGTGGTAGGTCTCCGCTGCACTGACCGGTTCGAGGACGCCTTCTGCAATGGCACTGTTCCGAAGAAACGAGAAGGCGATCTCACGCATCCCCGCGGTGACCGGAATCCGAACGCGCAAGTGGTCATCAGCATCACGCTCGTAAGGCGTGAGATTGAACACCGCGTTCCAAGCCTCGCGCTGACCGTCCGCGCCAATCTGAAATTCTGCGACCCGTGAGCGATCAAGTCGAACCTCGAGGCGGTTGCGATTCTGCAGCCCCTTGATGGCATCACCGTGCGTCCGCTCGAGCGTGATGCGGACCTCGTACTCTCCGTCGACCGGAAAGTAGTGTCGCGTCGCAAAACCACCTCTGGTGCCGAACGGCTGGAGCTCGCTCATCCGGTGATGTTGCATCAACACCGGCGAGGTGGAATAGGTCGTCGTCGTCGTCCGAGTCGATGCTGCACCGATGGCAAGCTGTGCAACCTTACTAGCGGCCAGCATGTAGCGCTCAAGTAGTGACGTCGACAACGACAAGACATCAGCAATGTTATCGAAGCCGTAGCTCTGATCGTCAGCTGGCAGCAGCTCCCGCCCGTCGATCTCTAGCGCGAGCAAATCGCGAATCGCATTCGTGTACTCCGTACGATTGAGCCGATGTATCGTCTCGATACCTGGATTCGGATCGGCGAGTGACGCCTGATCGAGTTCCGCCTCGATCCATTCAACGAACTCTCGGTAGGTCTCTTCGTCTGGTCTAGGTCGGCGAGGGGGCGGCATTTCGCGGGCACGAAGTTTACGGATAACCTTCTCCCACGTTTCGGCGGAGACACCAACGTACTGGAGATCGAGTCCTTCCAATGTGAGGCCAGCGGTCTGCAACCGGTCGTTGTGGCAACCAGCGCAATACCGGTCAAGCACAGCCTGGTACTCCTCGGCCTCAGCGGCTTCGCCAGTGTTGGCACCGCCTGGAAAACCAATCAGTAAAACCAAGACACCAAGGAACAAAACTCGTTGAAACATAAATTCCATAACACCCACGAACGTGAAACGGCCAAATAGTGGGAAACGCAACATATTTTTATTACCCACCTCGGCATTATCAGAGCCTGGAGGAAAGGGTGTCAAGAACTGTCTCTGCCGATATAATTCAATAAAGTGCAGTATTTTAGGGCCATTACGATCACCTTGGTAGTTGCCACAGTGGGGATAACGCTGCCAGCCTCCGCCCAATCCCGCGACGCGCCGATACCGCACGGTACCGGACAAAGCGTGAGTCCGTCGTTCGAGGGCTGGTACCCGAACCCGGACGGGTCCTTCACACTGTCGTTCGGCTATTTCAACCGTAATTTTGAACAGACACTCGACATCCCGATTGGGACTAATAACCACTTCGAACCGGGCCCACTCGACCGAGGCCAACCGACCCACTTTCTCCGAAGACGACAAACAGGCATCTTCACTGTTTTAGTGCCAGCTGATTTCGGCAGCGAGATACTGACCTGGTCACTCACAGCTGGTGGAGAAACTATTGCGATTCCTGGACATCTCCGCCCCGAGTGGCAGGTTGATGCCTTACACGAAATCACCAGTGATAATCACCCGCCAACCGTGAAATTCGACCGAGCAGCCGCCGGCACTCAGGGACCGGCGGGTGTGCATGCTTCAATGAGTGCATCTGTGGGAGATCCAGTCACACTACGGGTCTGGGTCACTGACGATGGTATCAAGAAGCGTCCATCCGACCGACCTCCAGTTGTCGGTATCGCTTGGAGCAAGTTCCGGGGAACCGGCACTGTCGAGTTCTCGGAATCCAGGCCCAAGGTTGCCGAGGATGGCGAAACGACAACCACTGCAACCTTCAGCGAAACCGGCGACTACATCGTACGGTTACTGGCATGGGACGACTCTGGAGGGCAAGGAACAATCATGGCCGGCGGCTTTCAATGTTGCTGGACTAACGGGTACATCACCGTTCGTGTAGAGTGAGACTGTTAAAAACAGCGAGGTCTTAATGAGAACCGAGATGCGCACGTTTTTCGCGATGGTAGTCCTTGGCGTTGCCCCGGTAGCGGCGCAAACACCCAATGAGACCAACGTCACCTTTGCCAAAGATGTATCGCCAATTCTCCAACGAAGCTGCGAGACGTGTCATCGACCTGGGAGCATGGCCCCGATGTCGCTTGTGACCTACCGCGACGTGCGACCTTGGGCGCGTGCGATCAAAGAAAAAATCGTCAATCGGATCATGCCCCCGTGGCACCTCGATCCAACCGTCGGTATTCAGGAATTCGCTAACGACATTTCACTGAACGAAAACGAGATCGATACCATTGTTCGCTGGGTTGACAACGGTGCGCCGCAGGGAAATCCGGCCGACATGCCATCATTAATAGAGTGGCCAGTCAGTGACATTTGGCGCCTCGCCGACAAGTACACCGAACTGGGCGAACCCGACCTGGTCATCAGCTCGACACCTTGGACTCAGTTGGCAGAAGGACAAGACCAATGGTACCAGCCAGTCGTGGATATTGGACTCACAGAAGATCGCTGGGTGAAAGCACTGGAGGTGCGACCGTCACTCACTGGTCGCTCAATCGTGCATCACGCCGTTATCTATCTGATGCAACAGGAGAATGCGGATGACTTCGAAGCACCAGTCGACGTGCCTGGCACCGGTTCTTACCTTACGGAATTCGCGGTCGGCAAGATTGGCGATCTATTCCGTAAGAATACCGGCAAACTTCTGAAAGCCGACTCGAAGCTGCGGTACGACCTTCACTATCATTCGATCGGCGAGGAGATCACTGACTCTACGGAGGTCGGGATCTGGCTCTATCCAAAGGGCTATACGCCGAAGTACCGCGTTTACGCGCAGGCGATGGGCGTCCGGCAGGCAATGCAGAGTCTCGACATTCCACCCGGCCAAGTAACCGAACACGAAGCGTTCATCCCGCTACGTTTCCCGGCACGCCTAGAAAATTTCCAGCCGCACATGCACATGCGTGGAAAGGCGATGGCGATGGAAGCGATCTTACCGAATGGTCAGACGCGAATGTTAAACTACGTCGACCGGTTCGACTTCAACTGGCACATCAACTACGTCTATACCAACGACTCAGCACCCGTGCTACCTGCCGGCACGGTGATTAAACTAACTGCCTGGCACGACAACTCAGCCACCAGCCGCGGTAATCCCGACCCGACTCAATGGGTCGGCTGGGGGCAACGTAGTTACGACGAGATGTACCACGCGCACGTCAACGTCGTGTATCTCACCGACGAAGACTACGAAGCAATCGTCGAGGAGCGCTCAGCGAACAACGACTGATTCAGATGGCATCACGTCGCGGACTAGTCTCAGGCTTCGCGTGCCTACTCCTAGCCTTGGGGGCGCCGCTCAACGCACAGACCGGCCCTGCGAATGGCGAATGGCGAATGGCGAATGGCGACACTACGGTGGTGACGCCAGCAGTGCCCGGTATACACCACTCGATCAGATCACGCGCGACAACGTTAGAGACCTTGAGGTGGCCTGGCGCTGGAAGAGTGCCAATTTTGGCCCGCGTCCCGAGTACAACTATCAAGCCACGCCGTTGATGGTCGGCGGCGTTCTCTATGTTACGGCCGGCACGGCACGTGATGTCGTCGCGATCGACGCCGCCAACGGAGAAACGCTCTGGATGTGGCGGTATGACGAGGGAGAACGTGGCACCCAGGCGCCCCGAAAGAACCACCGCGGTGTCGCTTATTGGACCGACGGGCAAGCGGAGCGCATCCTGTACATCAGTCCAGGCTACCGCCTGTTTTCACTGGACGCGGACACCGGACTTCCTGACCCGGCATTCGGTGACGGTGGAATGGTCGACCTCTTTGACGGGCTCGATCGACCGCGCCCCGACATCGGACTCATCGGGTCAAGCTCACCGCCGATGGTGGTGGGTAACGTCGCCGTAGTCGGGTCGGCGATGACCGCCTTTGCCCGTACCCGTGAGAACATCGCCGGTTTCGTTCGTGGCTACGACGCCCGGACTGGCGAACGCCGCTGGATCTTCCACACAATTCCCGTCCCCGGCGAGTTTGGAAACGACACATGGAAGGGAGAATCTTGGCAGTACACCGGTAACACCGGCGCCTGGGCACCGATGGCGGCGGACCTTGAACTCGGATACGTCTACTTGCCACTCGAAACACCGACAAACGATCTATACGGGGGAGACCGCCCTGGCGACAATTTATTCGCCGAAAGCCTCGTCGCACTCGATGCCGCTACCGGCGAACGCGTCTGGCACTTTCAATTCATCCACCACGGACTCTGGGACTGGGACCTTCCGACAGCACCGATGTTGCTCGACATCACGGTTGACGGACGACCGATTAAGGCGGTCGCTCAGGTCACTAAGCAGGCATGGACCTACATCTTCGACCGTGTAACCGGAGAGCCGGTCTGGCCAATCGAAGAGCGCCCGGTTGCCGCGGGAGATGTTCCGAACGAGTGGTATTCGGCGACACAGCCGTTCCCGACCAAGCCTGAGCCGTTCGATCGCCAGGGCATCTCAAATGACGATCTCATCGACTTCACACCAGAGATCAAAGCCGAGGCGATACGAATCGCGTCCGAGTATCGGATGGGCCCGATCTTCACACCTCCCACAGCGGCTGGAGACAGTAGCGTGCGCGGCACTCTCATGCTGCCGGGTCTGACCGGTGGTGCCAACTGGCAGGGCGGTGCCGTTGACGCCGAGACCGGCGTGCTCTACGTGTCGTCAATCACGAATCCGATGCGCGCGACTGCACGTCCGCCGACCGGTTCATTACCAGACTTTTCGGTGCTCGCACGCTCTGCACGGGCGGATCGTCGCAACAGACTGGCGAGTTGCGGCATGATGGGCCCCCTCGGGCTACCACTGGTCAAGCCACCGTGGGGACGCATCACTGCAATCGATCTCAACACCGGCGAGCATCTCTGGATGATACCGAACGGCGACACGCCTGATTGTGTCAAGAACCATCCAGCGCTCCAGGGCCTCGAGATTTCAGCAACTGGTAAGGCCGAACGCAGTGGGATCCTCGTAACTAAAACACTGGTCTTTGCCGGCGAGGGATCAGGTCTGTTCGCGGCACCGCGGGACACCGGCGGTCCGATGTTTCGCGCCTACGACAAGTTAACGGGTGATGTCATTTCGGAATTCGAGCTACCGGCGCACCAGAGTGGCCTGCCAATGAGCTACATGGTTGACGGGAAACAGTATATCGCCGTCGCGGTTGGCGCCCGGAGCCATCCAGGCGAGTTGGTTGCGCTGGCTCTTCCATGACGTGCGCACATTCAAATTCATGGGTGAAGGCTGAGTGCGGAAGAGAGTCAAGCCCATGCTGAATTGTCCCTTGCCACGAGTGACCGTGTTCACCGTACCGGTCATCGTCGGAACGACAGTGCGGGTCTCGGTTTAAACGCCCGTTGCGTTCACGAACGACGTCGCCCCATTCTTTTCGAAACCTGTGTGACCTGTCATCGAACAGGTGAAGTAGCCCCGATGTCACTCCAGTCGTACGAAGAGGTTCAGCCGTGGGCAAGCGAACTTTACTAGACCACCCGGCGCGAACCTCGGCGGATTCAGGACCGTTAACACAGCGTCCCAAGCCACACTGTTCGCGTTGAAAGCAAGCCGGTCGACGAAGCAGTTCTGAATCGTGCGACCATCTCAGGTTGTTTCTCCCACGGTAGCAAATCACGGCAAGCTTAACGCGATCAGCTCCGGGATGCTCTCGCCACTGGCACTGCCAATAGCGAGCGCGAGGTACTGTTTGCCTTCGTACAAATAAGTGATGGGATTTCCACCTGGCACTGCCGGCAGGTCGATAGAGCCAAGGTGCTCGCCGGTGCCCTTGTCGTAAGCACTGACGGTGCGTGCACTCGCTGCAAGCTGCTCGTAGTCCCGTCCCCCATGGTTCATGATGAGCAGTGTCGGCGTAACCAGTGGTCCCGAGCTAATCCCGCCACCGCCACCAAGTGGTGGCAAATCTAGGTCAGCAAGTGCAGGGTGTTTCCTGGGACCGTCCCCGTGTGGCTCCGTCCAGGCCCGTTCACCGGTGTTCAGATCGAGTGCAGTGACTCGCTTGTAGGGTGGCTTGAACAGCGGTAACCCGCGTGGCCCACCCAAGCCGACTCCCCACGGGTCAGTAAAGTACCCAATGGTTGCCGGTGGCTCGTACTTAATCACCTCCACCACAATCAATGTACTCGATGACGATACGAACAACCGTCCGGTCTCCGGGTCGATCGCGGCACCCTGCCAGTTTGCACCTCCACCGGCACCAGGTACTTGAATGTAGGGCTTCTCAGCACCACGCAGTACCGGTGGCGAGAAGATCGGTCCGAACCGAGCGCGTCGTTCGACGATCTCTAACGCCTCGGCTCGCAGTTCAGGAGTGAAGTCGATCAGATCATCGATCGTGATTCCTTGGCGATCGAAGGGTGGAGGTTTCGTCGGAAACGGCTGTGTCGGCGAATACCACTCGCCTGGCACCTTTCCTTGTGGTACCGGTCGCTCCTCGATTGGCCAGACCGGTTCTCCCGTCACACGGTCGAAGACGTAGGTGAACCCCTGCTTACTGACCTGCGCCAGCGCCTTGATCTCGCGACCATCAACCGTAAGGTCGAGCAGGTTCGGACCGGTCGGAAAGTCCCAGTCCCAGAGTCCGTGGTGAATCGCCTGGAAGTGCCAAACCCGTTCCCCGGTTTCCACGTCGACCGCAATGATGCTCTCGGCAAATAAGTTATCCCCCGGGCGCATCCCACCATACCAGTCGTTCGATGGCGTACCGGTCGGCAGATAAACATAGCCCAGGTCTTCGTCGACAGCCATGTAGGACCAGACGTTGCTGTGCCCGCTGTACCGCCATGACTCATTACCCCAACTGTCGACTCCGAAATCATCACCCTGGGGAATCGTGCGGAAAATCCATTTCATCTCACCGGTGCGGGCGTCATACGCGCGCACGTGCCCCGGGTTAGCCTCTCGCTGCCTAATGTTCGTGTCTTGGATGATGCTACCGACGATGACCGTGTTGCCAACTATCGTGACTGGCGACGAGTAAGTCATCCGTGACCGATCGACATCGCGCTCGAAACCTTCGCCAGAGCCTAAGTCGACGTATCCGTCCAGGCCGAAGTCTGGATACATCCGCCCCGTCTGAGCGTTCAAGGCCACGAGACGCAAATCGTGGCTAGCGATAAAAACGCGAGCGTCGTCGCTTTCCGAGTCGTCCCAGTACGAAAGGCCGCGATGGTGCCAACCCACGTTCGGCGGACGCTCAAGGTAGTCGTAGATTCTGGGGTCGTAGTCCCACACCTGCTCGCCAGTCCCTGCGTCGAGCGCCGCCACCTGCCCTAGTGCCGTGACGATATAAATCACACCATCGACCATGAGCGGCGTCGCGACGAATCCGCGCGGCTGGATACGATCGTTACTGTCGACGACTGCTTGCGAGAGCGACGTCCAGCGCCAGGCGATTTGGAGATCGGTGAAGTTCTCCGCGGTGATCTGGTCAAGCGGCGAGTACTTGGTATTGGCACCGTCCCGTCCGAATGCATGCCACTCCCCATCTGGAACTGCCGTTTGCGCCACAACTGTCGCTGCCGTAACCACAGTCAGGACTATGGCCGTTAGACCATCGAACCCGAGGCATGACCATTGCTGGGTGCTTCTCATCGTCCTCCTCCTCACGGTGATACTTGCCATCATAGGCTAGCAGCACGAGTGCTTAGGCGCATTCTGCTGTCCGTGCTCCGTCACCCGCGATCGCGTGGTCGGTACCTGCATACAAATACTGGGATTTCGCACCTACGGTGCTGTAGGATTCCAGCTGGGCATTTCTTCCCAAATGCGTCTCTTTAGGGAGTCCCATGAAACGACAGCCCCTCATGTTGGTGACGACGATCTGGGTGTTTTCTGGCCTGTCGTGGACGCTCACCGCAACCGCTGGCCAACCGGCACCCGTGCCCACGCCGACCGACGATCCCCGCCTGGTGGAAGCAGTCCAGCGGCAAGACCTCGAAGCCGTGGAAAGCCTCCTCGTGGAGCATGCCAATGTCGATGCGCCACACAACGCCGCTCGCCTGGGCAGCCCACTGGGACGCTCTCCCTATAGCGGATTTGCTGATTCGGGCTGGGGCCAACGTGAATGCCCCAAACGACCTTGGCGTGACGCCGCTCATGCTCGCCAGCAGTAACGGCAGCGCACCAATGGTCGACAAGCTTTTGCAGGCGAGAGCCGATCCGACCGTTGCACGACCTACGGGAGAAACGGCGCTGATGATGGCCTCCAGGTCGGGTACTGTCGCCGTGGTAAGGCTACTAATCGCGCAGGGTGCCGACGTCAACGCGGCGACCACCAGGGGTCACACAGCGTTAATGTGGGCAGCGGCGGAAAGACACTCCGATGTTGTACGCGTCCTGGCTGAGTGGGGAAGCGTGACTTCTTAGTGGATTTCACCAGACGCGGTATGTTTCACAGTGGCGCACGTGAAATGAATGAAGAGGCTATGCTCGAAGGAGTGAAAACCCCCTCGTGTGCACTGCCGTCTCGACGAATCAATTTTGCTATCCGCGGCGACGGCTACGCATGGTGGACGGAGCACTACCTATAGGGTTCGTGTGAGTTGCTGCTGCCCTACGAATTATTGTGCGACGACAGCCAATCGGTTGAATCCATGTCGCCGATCCGACGCGTAATTACCGACGACTTCAAGCCTAGGTGAGCTTACTAAGGCCAGTTGGGAACTGCACGGTGGACCTCACCTACCGTCCGGTGTTTCTCCCTCCGCCTTCGGGTAGACTTTTTCACCCTGGTATTCCCGTAGTCCGCAGAACCCCGCCGACTTGTAGCCGTTCTCGATCAACAAGGCCGCGGCACGCGCGGCCCGTCCTCCGCCGTTTCAAGCGGTGAGTATAGTCTTGTCGTTCGGGAGCTCATCGAGACGGTTCTCTAGTTCGACGAGGGGAATGTGGATGTACCCCTTGCGGGTCCCGAACTTCTCAAGTTCCCACGGCTCACGAACATCGAGCAGGACGACGTCGGCGTCAGCCAGCGCAGCATCAAGGTCCTGTGCATCTACCCGCATTTCCTCACCGACTGGCGAGGGAAGGTCTGTCGGCACCCTAATTTCAGGCTGCTGCTGCGCCTGCTCGAAGCTTGAGAGCTGGGTGGGGAGAACTGCCACCGCCACAAATAACACCACGCCAACCGCACACAAACTTGGCTTCATAAATCACCTCAGCTTCAGTTTACCGCGCACGCCGTTCAAAACGAAGCGGAACTGTCAGAGTCCGCCTGTCCCGTACCCGGTCATCCCGGCTGAGCACCTCGTATCATACGGATTGGTGTTAGGGTTTACTTAAATAGCTACCAATCCATCCTCAAACAGACACCGAGTCAAACGAGCACAGGCTGACTCGTCGGAGACCTTTCACCCTTGTCTGGTGCCGCACCTATCTGCCTCCATCAGGAAGCGTGGCCGTCTGTTGTGTAACGATGCGCCACCGCTCGTCGTCCATTACAAACACAGTGAGATATTGGATCGCCATCTGACGGCTGTTCAGCACGACGTTGTAGAGAGCGTTGACGACCGCAGTGTTTCCGTAGTTGCGCACCTGTTTGTTCTGCGCTACCGCTGCACTAAACGACACTCGCTCCGTCTCGATCAGGCCAAGCCATTGTTGTTTGGTATCGACGCTGCCGTTGCTGTGTACGTAGACGAGGTCATCGGCATAGAGCGCGTTGAGCGCGGGTAAATCCCCGGCGACAAGGGCGCGTGCCCATTCGGCTTCCACCTCCTGTACGTTGTCCTGGGCACTGCCGGTAATAGGCGTTAAAAATAAGATCACAAGCATGGTCGCTGACAGAGCTAATGTTCGTGACATTGGAACTCTCCTGAAAAGACATAGGCATTCTTAGTAGAGGGACGTTCTAGCCGAGCCATCGTACTTTGGTCAGACGTCGCATACTCGGATGTCGTTCATACATCTTTGATCGATAAAGTATCGACTCTCATGCGGCGTCAAGGTAGACGCCGAACTTCAAGACACGGGCCTTCAAAATGAAGGGTCGTACCCGGCAGGTGGATTGAAAGGTTCGACATCCGCGCGTCGCTTCCAACGGCCACTATACAGAAGGAGTGCGTCACCGGGAGACACCGTGACACCGGTTCTGACCTCCCACGCCTCCACATCGGCGCGGGTCACGCCGGCACCAGGCTCGAGGTACGGCACGCCGCGCAGACGCGGAATGTCAAGTAGGACACCGCGCGTGATGATACCTTCCTGTAAGTTGCCAATTCCGAGCCGTCGGCAACCTTCTTCGGTGCTGACTGTCTCATCGAAGTCGAGTCCGTTATATAACCGACCGTTGTGTGACACATGGCACAATGCGTCGATGTGCGAGAAGGTGGCGCCATGATAGGAGATCGACTGGCGTTCCATCGCTATCCCCTGGCCGCCTTCGAGATGCGTCACGTCGATCTCAAACGGTGTGGCTGCATCTACCGCCGGATCGGTGATCCAGTCGTGCGCGAGCGATACGGTTCGTCCGGTCCGAACAAGTGATGTTGCCTGTTGTCGCTTCACGGGCGTGATGAGGTTGATCGCTCCGAGTTGATCGTCGTCACCCCAGCGGCCCCAATTTGAAAGCTCCGTCATCCACACCTCGAACTGCTCCGCCGAAACGACTGGTGCCGCTTCGCGCTGCCGACCGTCCACCGTCCAGCCAGAAGCCACGGTAAATAAGGCAATCACCGTGACCGTTGCCATCTTAATCTTCATGAATGATCCCATGTCATCTTTGAGCCCCAAACAAAAAGCGGCAGCTCGTAAGAGCTGCCGCTTGATAGTCGTGACGCGACACAGTCATACCTAGGGGTTACTGTTCCTGTCCGGCCGTGAGTTTCGCCTTGAAATCCGTTTCGAGGTCGGCTTCCCACTTTTGTCGCGCCTCTATCTGATCACGACGTGTCTGGAGACAGTCATAACAGATCGATCCCGGAATACTGTGCCCCGCACCCTCGGTTGAGATCCCGCGCGCCATCATCAGTTCACGCAATAGTTTCGCCGTATGCTTCTGCGCCTTGTAGAAATCGGAATAGCTAAACCCATCGGCAATTGCGAGAGGCGAATACCCGAGGTCGGTGCGCGCATCAAGATCCGCGCCCTGCTCAACCAGGTACTCGACGACATTGTTCGCGCCGCGGAACGCCGCACCATGCAACGGCGTCTCACCTCGATAATTGATCGCGTTGACGTCATTCCCCAACTCGACCAGCATTTTCACGGCCTCGAGGACTTCGTCTTCCTGGCCCGGCAGCGAGCCCCCATCCTCACCAGGATTCCAGAGCGCAAGGCCAGCTGCCACCATCAGCGGCGTCGTGCCATCTGCGTTTGGTGTGACTGGATCGGCGCCAGCATCAAGCAGCACCTGCATCGCCTCGGTGTCGGTAACCTTCGACGACAGAAAGAAGGGCGTCGCACCCAGCCGATTCAGCCGATTGCGCTGGCCGTCCTTCATCCCGTTGACCGTCATCCGAGCATTGATGTCACCACCCTTGGTGATCATTTTTTGGAGCACATCAATGCTGTCGACGCTACCGGTTGGAATCGCCCCGGGGAAACCGAAACAGCAGTTCATCCGGCGCGCGCGGGCGATCTGGTGCAACGCATTCCAGCCAGCACCAGCGAGGTTCGGATCCGCGCCGTGGTCAAGCAGGTGATCAGCGACCCCCCAGTTGGCATTCGCCACGGCGACGATGAGCGCGCTTTGTCCATCCGACAGCGTGTCGTTGACATCGCCCCCCGCGTCGAGCAATACCTGAAGCGCCTCGAGATGGCCACCACGTGCCGCAAACATCAACGCACTAAATCCCGTCGGCTGCGGCGCATTGAATAACTGGTTGCCGCGCCGCTGTATCTCAGACCCTTTGGTTGCCGCATGGATGTCAGCACCCAATTCGGCCAGTACATGCACCGCCGCCGCGTTGTTACGTGCAGACGCCCACATAAGAGCCGTCTGGCCACGAAAGCTGTCGCGCGCGTTCGGATCGGCTCCTCGCGCCAAGAGCACACGGATTACTTCCGCGGTACCGCTGCGCGCCGCCGTCATTAGTACCGTCTCGCCTTCAGGCAATGTGGCATTCGGGTCGGCACCGGCGTCGAGCAACGCCTCCAGGATCCCTGCATTGCCGTTCTCCGCCGCGAGCGCGATCGGTTGCACTCCATAGCGGTTAGTCGCCGTCACATTGGCACCCGCCGCGATCAACATGTCGACGAGGCGTGCAGTATTACGGTGCACAGCCCAGTGCAGCGCGGTCGCGCCGTCTGGGGCCTTCTGGTTTACATCAGTTGCCTGGCCAAGCAGTTCACTGACAGCATCGGCGTCGAGGGTCTTCACCGCCGTAATGAGCGCCGTCTCACCCGCCTTCGCTGCGGCTACCGCGGGCACACCGCCGAGACTCACGGCGGCCACCACCACCACTAAGAATGACTGGCACATGTTCTGTCTCATGGCCTTTCCTTGTACGACAGCGGCGCTACACACCGGTCAGTGGTCCCGTGCTGTCCGCAATCCGGTCCACTTTCATACCGACCTTCTCCAGCAACGTCAAACCAAGGTTCATGAACGGCGTGTGTAGGTCGTAGACCAGGTGCCGGTTACCTTCCAATTGACCACCGCCGCCACCCATCAACGTGATCGGCAAGTTAAACGGCGTGTGCTGGTCACCGTCGCCCATCCCAGCGCCGTGCAGCAGAATGGCGTGGTCGAGTAATGTGCCGTCACCGTCCGGCGTGTTCCGCATTTTCTCGACCAGCGTTGCGAAGAGTCGCAGTTGATACTGACTAATCTTCGTGTACTGCTCAATGTTGTGCGGATCTTGCTGGTGATGCGATACGGAATGGTGCGCTTCGGGCACACCGATATTCGGATAGGTCCGGCCGCTCGTCTCACGAGCCATCTGAAAACAGCTGACACGCGTGATGTCGGCCTGAAACGCCAACACCAGCATGTCCTGCAACAATCCCACGTGCTCCCCATACTCCTCTGGCACGCCGGCCGGCTGGTCGACTTGCGGCAGTGGCGTTGACTGATTGTTCCGTTCCGTCCGCTGGATGCGGCGCTCTATCTCTCGGATCGACGACAGATACTCGTCAACCGTCGCCTGGTCCTGCCTCCCAATCTTCCACTCAAGCTTCTGAATGCTTCCGGTCACCGAATCGAGGATGCTACGGTCAGTTTTCATTTGGACGAGTCGTGACTCAACACTGCCCCCATCGCCAAACAACCGCTGAAAGATGACCCGCGGGTCGCGCTCATGCGGAAGCGGGGTCGTCGGGGTGATCCACGAGGTCGAGTTGCGATAGGCACAGCTGTAGCCGTTTTCGCAGTTACCAACCTCGTAGTTCGACTCGGTGGTCAGCTCCAACGAGCGCAGGGCGGTATCGGCTCCGAGCTTGTCGGCTGCGTACTGGTCGATCGTCTTCCCGGCGCGGATGTCAGCGCCTTCGGTCCGCTTCGGTAAGATGCCGTTGAGCCACCCACCGTGGGCACGGGTATGGACACCACCACCCTCATTGGGGCTCAAAACCCCCGAGTTACTCAATCCGGTCACGACTGTCATCTGATCTCGGTACGCAGCGAGTGGTTGCAACACCGGAGTCAATTCGAAGTCGCCCCCCCCGTCACCTTTCGGGTGGAAATTCGGCGGAAACATCCCATTCGGCACATAGAAGAACGCGAGTCGCGGCACCGATGCCGTTACCGTTCTCGCGGCGGCCGACAGGGCCGGCACCATCGCATCAAGCAGCGGCAAGGCCACGGTAGCTCCGAGGCCACGGAGCACGGTCCGACGAGAGAGTGCCCTTTTCATGACGATCATGACTGTGATCTCCTCATTAGAAACGGGTCACTCGTGACGATGCCCAGAATGACCGTCTGAAAGCGGTAATCATCCGCCGCTGCTTCGCGCACGATGCGCCGTAGCGTCGGCATGTCGTAATAGTCGAGTCCACGACCGAGAGCATACGTCATCAGCTTCTCAGTCACCGTCGTGACAAACTGGTCCGGATGTTCCGTCAACCGGGCACGCATCTCGGCGACACCATCAAACGATCGTCCGTCCGGCAGTATGCCTGATGCGTCGATCCGGTTGAACGACGCGTCAACCTCGCGCCAGCGCCCGATCGCGTCAAAATTCTCAAGCGCGAACCCAGTCGGATCGATCATCGTGTGGCACGACGAGCAGGCCGGATTATCTCGGTGCTGCTCCATCCGCTCCCGAAGCGTCGGACGCTTCGCCTGTGTCCGTTGGTCGTTGAGTGCCGGCACGTTCGGTGGTGGATCAGGTGGTGGCGTGCCCAGGATGTTGTTCAAGATCCACTTGCCGCGCAGCACCGGAGAGGTTCGAATGGCGTGCGACGTCAGCGTCAACACGCTCCCGTGACCCAAGATGCCCGCACGTGGGCTATCGTCCGGGAGTTCAATACGGCGGAAGTGGCTACCGCTCACATCCGGAATACCATAGTGATCTGCCAGTCGCTCGTTCAGGAACGTGTAGGAGGCCGTCAACAACTCGACCATGCTCCGGTCGTTACGGACGATGCTGTCAAAGAACAGCTCCGTCTCGCGCAACATACTCTGACGCAACAACTCGTCGAAGGCGACGGAGAATGGATCGCCGGGACGGACCGTCGTTTCTAAATTACGTAGCTGTAGCCACTGACCGGCAAAGTTGGTTGTCAGCGTTTCCGACCGCGGATCCGCCACCATCCGGCGCACCTGACGCGCGAGTTCCGCAGAGTCACTCAGGCGTCCATCCGCTGCAAGCTCAAGCAATTCATCGTCGGGGAGACTACTCCACAGGAAGAATGAGAGCCGGGATGCGAGATCGAAGTCGCTCACGCGATACGGTGTGTCGCTCGCGACGCCGGCTGGGTCAACCTCAATACGGTAGAGGAACTCCGGGCTAACGAGCAGCCTACGAATCGCTAGCTCGATACCATCTTCGAAACTTCCGCTCCCGTTAGCGCTGCGCCCCTGATCGTAAAAATCGAGCAGCACCTGCAATTCGTCGTCGTCTACAGAACGGCGATAGGCTCGACGAGCTAGCGTTGTCAAGATCTCGCGTGCGCACCGTGCGTCTTCATCAGTCATGGCCGGCAACGGGCGGCACGTAAAAATGCGCGCGCGCGACGGTGTCTCACCAACACCAGTGGAATCGTACGGACCAGTAATCGTTACACTCCGTACAAACGGTTGTGCGCCCGCGAGCCCACCCGTATTGCCAGCGATGCGCGGGTTCGGGAACGGCTCACGCACCTGCTCGACCAGCGCCGACGGTTTCTTAAAAAACGTGACGCCGACTTCGCGAGGGCCACTCACGACTGCTACGCGGAAGTCGATGTTCGAGGCTTGCGCGTATGGGTTGACAGTTTCACCGTCCGGTTGTGGACCAAGCGTGGCTAACTTCACTGGCTCGCCGTCAATCGTCACCTCGAGGTCATGGTTCTCTCGGAGACCGCGCGTGCCCGTCAGTTCGATTCGCACGTCGTACTCCGCGTCCCGCGGAAAGAGGTGCTCCACAAATAATCCGCCGCGCGTGCCAAACGGCAGGCCGTCGACGCGGCCATGCTGTGGTAAATCTTGCGCCGTCTGATACGTGTCCGACGTCGTCGCCGGCACCGGGCTACCGACCGCTAGCCGACTGATCGTACGCGCCGCGTTGAGGTACCGTTCCATCAACGCTTGCGACATCTTCAGGACGCCGCCGATGTTGTCGAAGCCAAAACTTGAGTCGTCCGCCGGCAGAAAGTCAACGGCCTCAATCTCAATGGCGAAGAGATCGCGTACCGCATTGCGGTATTCGGTTCGGTTGAGCCGATGGAAGGTGGCGGTTCGTCCGGGGTCACGTGTCTCCACCCACGACTGGTCAAGTTCCCCCTCGAGCCACGTCAGGAATCGCTCCAGCGACTCTCCGTCCGGACGAGGTCGCTCAGCCGGTGGCATCACACCGCCGCGTAACTTGCGGACGACCTTCTCCCACTCCGCTGGATGGTTAGCAACGTCGGCAAAATCGAGCGTGTCAAGCGTGAGCCCAACCGAGCGGAGTTGGGCCACGAGTGGTAACGATGTCTCATCACGTCCGTCAACGATGTCTTCGTTGTGGCACGTGACACAGTAACGATCGAGTAGGTCGCGATGCGCTACGAGATCGGCGTCGTCTCCTCGTGTCGTTTGTTCGGGTCGCGCCGCACCCACGCGCAGCACTCCAAACCCGACCGCAACGAGCAAGGTTACGGTTCCCATGGCAAGACGGTTCTTCATGAAGCAGACAAGCAAAAAAGACCCTCAAGTCTAATGAATACAGGACATTACACAGTAGCTTTCGCATGCTACCGGGTCGGTAGAGAGGTGTCAACGGTGAAACGGTCACGAGGAAACCACAACGCGGGTGCCAGTGAGGTGGCTCCATAAGTACTTTTAAAATAAAGATTTAGCTGTCAGCTTGAATCTCGATGGCTAAAATCCCACCCGCTCGTGAATGCTTGGTGCCACCACATCCACCTTGCCAGCAATGAAACACCACCCGCGGTCGGTAGAGGCAACCGTGTCTCATAGACGTCTCCCGTCACCAACACCCGCACACCGGTGCTATCCTCACCCTCATCCCTGTAATGGACTATCTACAACAAACTGGAGGGGCATCATGAGCGCGGTCATCAACGGACTTTTAGAACAGTACGAGGGCGGTCAGATCTCACGCCGAGATCTCATTGTGTCACTGTCGGCAATGGCGCTGACGTCAAGAACGGCGACCGCTCAATCGAACAATCCACCGCTCCCGGCACAAAACTTAAACCACGTTACGCTCAGCGTAACCGACGTGGCACGCTCCGAGGCTTTCTACCACCGGCTCTTCGGCATGCCGACCGTCTTTCGGCAATCCAACGGCGCTGTGCCGATTATGCAGCTCGGCACCGGCCCTCAGTTCGTCGCGCTGAGTGGGAACGCGAACACTACGCCGCGCATCGGTCACTTCTGCATGACGGTTTCAAATTTCGATCCCGACCGCACAATGGCGATTCTCGACGAGCAAGGGGTCGAAGGTGGGCGCATCCGTATGCGCGACGGTGAGGTGCCGGAACTCTATTTCACAGACCCGGACGGCATCTCGGTGCAGCTGCAGGACGTAAGCTATTGCGGGGGCTCGGGCCGCCTGGGTGAGAACTGCTCGTAGCAGCGAGCGGGTTCCGTAGGTTACGCATCCACCCGAGCCCGTGCGGCCTCCAACGCGCGTTCAGTGAACACAGCGATCATCGCACGGCGGTACGTATCGCTGGCATGGATGTCGGATGTGAGGTCTGTCAGGCCAACCCCGGCGCGACTCGCTGCCGCAGTGATAGTGGCGGCCGACAGATGCTGCCCAGCGAGTGCTGCCTCGACGGTCGTCAGGCGAGTAGCGTGTGAGCCCGCGCCGGTGAGTCCAATGCGCGCTGCCTGAATCACGCCGTCGCTTACCTCGAGTGCGGCCGCAACGCCCACGATTGCGAACTGCGAGGCGCGCTGGTGAAGCTTTGCGTACGCTGCGGCTCGCACCGGTACAAACAAGACTTTCACGAGGATCTCATCCGCTGCCACGTCGACAGTGAAGAGGTCCTGAAAGAAGTCGCGGGCTTTGACCACTCGCCACCCGTTCGAACCCTTCAAATGGAACTCGGCATCCACGGCGAGCATGACAGCCGGGTAGTCGGCTGACGGGTCGGCATGAGCGAGGCTGCCTCCGAGTGTCCCGCGGTTGCGAACCTGCGGATCGCCGATGAGAGCGGCGGTCTCGGCGACAGCCGGGCACCGTTCACTAAGTAAGGATGAGTTGGCGACATCGTGGTGCGTCGTGAGAGCGCCAATTTCGATCGTGCCGTCGCTCTCCCGAATACCGGCGAGAGCTGGGATGCGCGCGATATCGATCAAGACGGTGGGTTCGCTGAGCCGGAGCTTCATGAGGGGGACCAGACTGTGACCGCCGGCGATCAACGTGCCAGCGCCGTTAGTTGCCTGCAGCTTCGCCAGCGCGTCGTCGAGTGAGGTCGCACGTTCGTACTGAAATGCACTCGGGATCACGACTGACCTCCCTGTCCGTGGATGAGACGCCAGAGTTTTTCAGGCCGCAGCATCATGTCGATGTGGGTCACCCCGAATTCGCTTAGTGCGTCGACGGCAGCCGCCACAATACACGGTGTCGACCCGATCGTTCCGGCCTCCCCAACACCTTTGGCACCCAACGGGTTGACAGGAGTTGGCGTGACGGTGTTGCTAAGTTCAAAACGCGGAAAGTCGCTCGCCCTCGGCAGCGAATAGTCCATGAACGATCCGGTGAGCGGCTGGCCATCGTCCCCGTACACCACTTCCTCGATCATCGCCTGCCCGATCCCTTGCGCGAGCCCGCCGTGGATCTGCCCCTCGACGATGAGCGGGTTGATCAAATGGCCGGCGTCATCAACTGCAAACATCTTGAGAAGGCGCGGCTCGCCGGTCTCGCGATCGACCTCTACCATCGAAATATGACAGCCGAACGGGTAAGTGTTGTTTTTCGGTTCGAAGAACGCCTCATCGCTTAGCCCAGGATCGAGTCCCTCAGGTAGCTTCAGCGGTCGATAGGCGTAGGCAGCAACCTCCACGAACGACTTCGCTGACGACGGCGATCCCTTCACGGCGATCATGCCGTTCTCGAAGACGAGGTCACCTTCATGTGCTTCCATGAGCGCAGCCGCGAACTTCGCCATCTTCGTCTTGACCTTCGTTCCTGCATAGTGGAGTGCCGTGCCACCGACTGCCTGCGACCGACTGCCGAACGTGCCTATTCCCTGCTTCACAACAGCGGTGTCCCCGTGGTGAATCGTCACATGGTCAAGCGGAATACCGAACTGGTCCGCAAGTATCTGAGCGAAGGTGGTTTCATTGCCCTGCCCGTGCGGCGACACCCCAGTCGTCGCGCTGATACGGCCGTCACGCTCCACGGTGACCTGTGAATACTCCCATCCACCCGGTGGCATCGACGATGACGGCCCCATGCCGCAGATCTCGACATACATCGACAACCCAAGACCGACGAGCCGGCCCTCAGCTTTCGCCGCGTCGCGTTCGGCCTTGAGCTGTTCCCAATCAGCGGTTTTCAATGCGTGGTCGAGTGCCTTTTCATAGTCACCGGAGTCGTACACCGCTCCCATCTCTGTCTTGAAGGGAAACTGATCTGGCTGAATAAAGTTCTTCCGGCGCAACTCAGCCGGATCTATCCGGAGTTCGCGCGCGAGCATATCCATCGCGCGCTCAACAAAATACGCCGCCTCGGGGCGCCCCGCGCCGCGGTACGCATCGGTCGGCGTCTTGTTCGTGAAGACCTCGGTGAGTGTCGCTCGGATTGCCGGAAAAGAGTACGTGGCGTTCGCCATCGTCATACTGTTGGTCGGTACACCGGCCGTTAACAACATGTTGTACGCGCCGATGTCAGCGATAATCCGCATCTTCAAACCGAGTAGCGTGCCGTCCTGCTTGGCCGCCAGGTCAACGTAAGCGAGCAGGCCTCGTCCATGCACGGTGGCCAGAAATGCCTCCGATCGATCCTCTATCCATTTGAGCGGCAAACCCAACCGTTTTGACAAAGCAGCGGCAACGTACTCCTCGCCGTAGATGTTGATCTTCGCGCCGAAGCCTCCGCCGACTTCGGGTGCAATAGCCCGAACCTGATCCTGGCCGAGCCCGGTCATCTGTGCGATGAACGTCCGGAGGATGTGAGGGTTCTGAGTCGACGACCAGATAGTCATCGTCCCTCGCCCTGGTTCGTAGTGTGCAACCACCCCACGCGTCTCGATGGAGTTCGGTGCGAGTCTCTGATTCACCATCCGCTGGGAGATCACCACCTCAGCTGCGGCAAAGGCTGCGTCAATTGCGGTGTCGTCCACGTCCTTCCGACCGACGCCGGTCCCGCTAGGCAACGGACCGAGGGCAACGTTGTTCCCAAACGCTTCGTGCAGCACTGCCGGCTTCCCAGTCATCGCCTCTTCGGGATCGACGACGGCTGGCAATGATTCGTAGTCGACAACGATGGCGTCGGCAGCATCACGTGCCACATATCGGTCTCGGGCCACGACCACCGCGACCGGATCACCGACGAACCGGACGACGTCAACCGCGATGGCACGATGTTCAGGGGAGGGAAACGGTGTCCCGATCGGCATCGGGTCTAGGAGTTCGGCGACCTGGGAGCCGGTGAAGACCGCCTCCACGCCGTCGATCGCCTCGGCGGCGCTGGTGTCAATGGATCGGATCCGACCGTGTGCAATGTCACTTCGCTTGAAGGCGAGATGCTGTAGCCCGATGATCTTGACGTCGTCAACGTACGTCCCGTGTCCCCGGATGAGACGCGGGTCCTCACGCCGCTTGACACGCTGGCCGACGAGTTTCGGTAACACAGGGGACACGGCCATGACTCACCTCTTGTTTGCAGCGTATCGAATCGCGTTGACGATGTGCTGATATCCGGTGCACCGGCAAAAGTTACCGTCGATGCTGTCACGGATCTCTTGATCAGTCGGCGCCGGGTTGTCATTCAGAAGGTTGACAGCCGACATGATCATGCCGGGCGTGCAGTAGCCGCACTGGAGACCATGCTCTTCCCAAAAGCCTTCCTGCAGTGGGTGCAGTTGTTCGTCGGGCGCCAACCCCTCGATGGTAACAACCTTGGATCCGTCGACTTGGACCGTAAAGATGGTGCACGATTTTGCGCTCCGACCGTCAACGAGGACCGTGCAGGCGCCGCACTGACTCGTGTCGCAACCGATGTGTGTACCGGTTAGGTTGAGTTGCTCTCGCAAGAAGTGGGCAAGGAGCAGGCGTGGCTCTACGTCGACTGTACACGCCTTGCCGTTAACGGTGATTGAGGCATGGGCCATGTGTGTCCCTTTCGAAGAGCGCATAGCCTAAACGAGACGGGCGCGTGGCAACAAGGATCATTTTCTTGTAGAGAGGAGGCCGGCCCCTAGAATCATGCTCAGCACCGTGGACGATGGATTAAATTGAGCATTGGTACCCACGGCGCGACTACGCCAGGCAGGATGCGCCGCCCGCGGAGCGAAATTGACTCAGAGAGAACCGGCCACTAGTACGGTGGCCAGCCAAGGAAAGAGAAAGGCCCGGTCTCATACCGGGCCTTGTTGTGTACGTTCCGGTTTGCAACGCGGGCTATCCGACCGTCAGTAGGTCAAGCTTGCCAGTGCTGTCGCTCATCTTGTCGACATGCACCCCCATCTTGTCGAGGATAGTCAAATGGAGGTTAGTCACCGGTGTTTTCTCCGCGTACCTAAGGTGGTGACCGCCCGGCTTGAGCTGCCCTGACCCGCCACCGATCAGCACGAGCGGTAGTCCCGTGTTGTCGTGCCGGTTACTGTCAGACATGCCGGCGCCGTAAAGCACCATCATGTGGTCGAGCAAGTTTCCGTCGCCGTCCGGCGTCGCCCGTGCCTTCTCAAGGAAATACGAGTACAGCGTGAGGTGGAACGCGTTGATCTTGGCAATCTTCTCGTACAACGTCGGGTCGTCCCGATGGTGGGACGTCGGGTGATGCGAGTCGGGCACGCCGATCTCCGGATAGGTGCGGCCGCTGATTTCACGGGCCATCATATAGGTGCTGACGCGCGTCAGGTCGGTCTGATAGGCGAGCAGCATCAGGTCGAACATCAGCTTGGCATGCTCTTCATACGTGTCCGGGATGCCCGCCGGCTGATCCACCTCAGGTAATTCGCGGTCACTCTGCTCTTCGGCCTTCTGTATGCGACGCTCGATGTCGCGCACTGCATCGAGATACTCATCGACCCTGAGGCGGTCGTTGGGACCCAGCTCGCGCTGGAGCGCGCCCACCTTCTCGGACACTGAGTCGAGGATGCTCTGGTCCTTCTTAATGCGGGCAAGCCGCGCGGCTGGGTCAGTCGACCCAGCATCGCCGAAGAGCCTTTCGAACACGGCACGCGGATTGTTTTCACCGAGCAGCGGCGTCGTCTCGTTGCGCCAGGCGATGGTGTTTGTGTAGGTGCAACTGAATCCGACATCACACGAACCCGACACGTCGCGGTTGTCGAGCGCCAGCTCAAGCGAGGCGAGCTGGGTGTGCTTGGCGAACTCACGTGCGATCAGCTGGTCGACAGAAACGCCCGCCCGTAGGTTCGATTCGGTCCGATCCGGCGTCACACCGGTCAGGAACCTAGTTGAGGCACTGGCGTGGACACCGGCATTGCTCGGCAAAGCATTCAAGCCCGTTAACACCGTCATCTGATCGCGATAGGCCTCGATCGGCTTGAGCAAGCGCGTGATCTTGAACGCCGCCCCTTGCGCCTCCGGCGTCCAGTGCTTCATCGCCATCCCATTCGGCACGTAGACGACACCGAAGCGGCGCACCGGATGGAACGCACTATTTCGAATGGCAGCAAACGCCGGGACCATACCGTCGAGCAACGGCAACGCCAGCGTCGCTCCGATGCCCCGCAGTACGGTGCGACGTGGGATAGCCTTCTTGGTAATCATCATGCGTCTGACCTCCGCATCCGGAACGCGGTGCTTTTCACGATCCCTTCGATGATCGATGACCAGCAGTAGTTTTCACCAGCCGCCTCTCGAACGATCTTTCGGACAGTCGGGGCATCATAATACTCTAGGCCCCGACCCAGCGCATACATCATCAACTTCTCGGTCACGGTCCCAACGAAGTCATTAGGTCGGTCCAACAGCAGATCTCGCAGTCCGGTCGGCCCCTCAAATACCGCGCCGTCGGGCAGCGCCCCGGATGCATCGATGGGCGTCCCGGCTTCGCTTGTCGGCCGCCACTCCCCGATCGCGTCGTAGTTCTCAAGCGAGAAGCCAATCGGGTCCATCGGGGCGTGACACACCGCACACGCAGGGTTTTCACGATGCATGACCATCGCCTCCCGCATCGAGATCGGCTCGCCCTCTTCGTTTTCCTCTTCGAGAGTCGGCACATTGGGCGGCGGTTCTGGTGGTGGCGCGCCCAGCAGGTTTTCCAGCACCCATTTGCCGCGCAAGACCGGCGACGTTCGATTGGGATACGACGTCACCGTCATCAGGCTCCCATGACTCAACAGGCCGGCACGCTCGTCCTGATCAAAACTTACCTTCCGAAAACGGTTCCCGTAGACGTTTGGGATCCCATAATGCCGGGCGAGCCGTTCGTTGACGAAAGTGTAGTCGGCGTTTAGTAACTCAAGGATGCTGCGATCCTCTCGGAGAAGGTTGCCAATGAAGAGCTCTGTCTCGGTCTGGAATGCCTCCCGGAGGTTCTCATCGAATACCGGGAACGCGAGCGGATCGGGATAGACGCTCTCAATGTTGCGCAGGTGGAGCCACTGACCAGCAAAGTTCTCGACGAGAGCCGTCGCGCGCGGATCCGCGAGCATGCGTTCCACCTGATCGCTCAGCACTCCCTGGTCGCTCAACGTGCCGAGTGCGGCGAGGTCGAGCAGTTCATCGTCGGGAATACTGCTCCAGAGGAAGAATGACAGCCTGGAGGCTAGCTCGACGTCACTCACTGGGTAGGACATTGCAGGTGCGATGTCGACGGGATCACGTTCGATGCGATAGAGGAAATCTGGATCCGTAAGCAACCGCTCCAGCGCGAAGCCGATACCCTGCTCGAAGCTCCCCTCGCTTCGACCGATTTCATAGAAGGCCATCAGTGTCTGCACGTCCACGTTAGTCACCGGACGGCGATACGCGCGCCGGCCGAGCGTCGAGAGGATCTCTCGCGCGCACGGCACCTCGTCTGCGGCAGTGGTTGGCGTACACGAAAAGATCTTGCGGCGCGTTGGCGTATCGCCCGTCGCGTCGACCGTAAAAGGACCGCTGATCTCTACGCTTCCCAACGCGGGATTGCTATCCGGCATGTCGTTGATCGCGAGGGCGAATCCGGCCTGGCGCGGCTGCAGCACGCCGTCTGGTTCCCAGGTTTCCCGCGGAAATGAGATCCCGATCACATGGGGTCCCGCAGCGACCTTGATACGCACTTCCAAGTTATCGTCGGCATGGAGTGTGTACGTCTCCCACTCGAGGTCTCCGCGGATGTTCCCGGCAAAGCTGATCGGGGCCGGCACTCCCGGCGCTTCGCCGCCGAAGGTGAACTGCTTAATACGTTCGCCGTCCAGCCGGAATTCGATCTCGTGCGCTTGGTCAATCCCACGGATATAGCCAACATAATTGGTCCGCAAGCGGATCTGAATTCGGTACTCGCCATCGACTGGAAAGTGATGCCGAATCGCGGTGCCACCACGCGAGCCGAACGGAAGGTCTTCGCTCTGCTGGTTGTGCTGAAGCAGGTTCAGCGGGATGTCATAGGTCTGGATGACGGCACCACCCGCCGGTCGGCTGCCGATGGCGAGTCGGCTGATCTTCCGTGCCGCCGACACGTAACGATCGAGCAAGGCCGGTGAGAGTGACAGTGCCCCGGCATTATTGTTGAACCCATGTCGGTCTGGTGCGTCGGCTGGAATCCAGTCGCCGACGTTGATGTCGAGATCGAACAAGTCACGTATGGCGTTGCGATACTCGATCTGGTTGAGTCGATGGAAGGCCTGCGTACGTCCAGGATCGGGGTTTGCCTTCGCAGCCTGGTCGAGCTGGTCTTCCAGCCACTTCCGGAACGCGTCATACGTCGCCTTGTCCGGTCGCGCTCTCGGTTGCGGCGGCATGGCACCAACGCGCAGCTTCCGCACCACCTTTTCCCACACGTCCGGACGCTCAGCGACGTTATCGACGTCAACGTCATCAAGTGAAAGCCCAACAGCGCGCAACTGGGAAACGAGCAGGGACTGCGGCTCGTCCGTCCCGCGCACGAAGTCTCCGTTATGGCAAGTGATGCAGTAGCGATCGAGCAGGTCTCTTTGTGGAGAAACGGACGTGACGGCAGCCGTCGGCGCTTGTTGCGGCGGACCAGCGGCCCGCAAGAACCCAGAGGCCAAGGATGCAACCACGAGCCCGGCTACGATGAGCGACCAGAGTCCTCTTTGCACCAACCCGCCTTTTCTAACGCGACTAAATACTAAATAGCCAAGATAGTTTCGCCGTAGTCAGCATGCGTTGTCAATCAAGAGTCGCGTGCGGTAGGATGACGGTTTGTAGTAATTAGGATCCAGTGGGCAATACTCTGGAAGCCGTCTACTAGGGGGGCAATCCACCCATGAGTGCGAAACGTGCCGTATGTCGATGCGGATGGCTCGTTCTTCCAGTTGCGTGTCTGGTCGTTTCTACCTTAGCCGCGTCTGCCGAGGCCTTGACCGAAGCGGGTGCCGAAATGCCTCTGGTTGAGGCGGTCAAGTCCCAAGATTCCGAATCGGTCCGCACACTCCTCGCCGAAGGCGTCGATGTCAACGCAGCACAAGCTGACGGCGCGACCGCACTCCACTGGGCGGCGTACCGTGACGACCACGACTCCGCAGCCCTCCTGATTGAAGCCGGCGCGAATAGCGACGTTGCAAACGATTTGGGCGCGACACCACTGTGGCTGGCTGCCAACAACGGCAGCGCGGCGATGATCAAGCGACTGCTGGACGCCGGCGCGAACCCGAATGCCGCGCTGCTGGAGGGTGAAACGCCGATTATGACCGCCTCGCGCACCGGGACCGCCGACGCGGTGCGGCTGCTGCTGGCCGCCGGCGCTGATCTCAACGTTTCGGAGCATTCACGCGGGCAGACCGCCCTCATGTGGGCGGTGGCGCAAGGACATCATGGAGTCGTCGAGGTGCTGCTCGAGCACGGGGCCGACGTCGCTGCCCGGTCCAAAGTGCGCCCCCGCCTGATGCACGCCGACGGTCGCAACGCCTCACAGTACGACCAAGGGGTGATGTGGAACCGCGGCGGGTTCACGCCATTATTATTCGCGGCCCGACGCGGCGACACCACCTCGGCCAAACTTCTACTGGCCGCCGGTGCCGATGTCGACGACACCGCGCCAACCGGCGCCGGTGCGCTCGTCGTGGCAGCGCACAGCGGCCACGGGACCTTCGCCACCTTCCTACTCGACCCCGGGATCGACATGAAGGGTGCCAACCCGAACGCCAGCGGTGCGGGATACAACGCGCTGCATGCGGCGATCCTACGGGGCGACCCGAAGCTAGTCGAACAACTACTGGAGCACGGAGCCAATCCGAATGCCCGCGTCGAGAAGGGCACACCGATCCGGCGCGCAAGCCAGGACTGGGCACTCAACCCGTCGCTCGTGAGCGCAACACCGTATTGGCTCGCGGCCTACTATCGCGATCCGCAGATCATGCGCCAGCTGGTGGCGGCCGGCGCAGATCCTCGCCTGACGACGCTGGAGCTGTGGAGCCCGGTCTTTGAACGTGCAGGTGGCATCGGGCCGCCACACGTGGCTGGCGGTTTCGCGACACCGTTGATGGCGGTCGTGCGCGGAGAAAGCAACCGGGGTCGTTTCTTCAACACGTCGCTTCGCGACCCAGACGCGGAAGAGCGCAACGCATTGGAAACGGTCATGCTGACCGTCGAGTTCGAAGCCGACATCAACGCGGCCGATGAAAAGGGCGACACCGCGTTGCACACCGCCGCGTCGCGGAACTTCACGAGTATAGTTCGGTTTCTGGCGAAGCACGGCGCCGATCTGAACGTTAAGAACGACGCCGGACGCACTCCGCTGGCAATGGCGGTCGATGCCGAGGTGACACGCGCAGGTCGCGTCGACCAGTCACGCTACCCGAGCGGAAACACTGCTGATGTACTGCGCGAGCTTGGCGCCACAGAAGAAAAGAAGGACGACACCACCGAGGACGAGTGGCGCTGACTCGTCCGTTCGGCTCTTTACAAGTTTCGATCAGTCATCCCCAAAAAGCCCCCAGTAGATTGTCTCGCTTACTCCTAAGAGTGTGGTGGTGCGTACTATGTATAGCGGCCTTGCCCTCGCCCACACTCGCCAATCCGCAAACCATTCCTGAACGCTTCACGACGAGACACGATTCCACCACGAGTGTCGAATTAGCCGTCGTTCCTTTTATTAATGTCAGTCAGCGGGTAGAGGATGACTGGATTGGTGCCGGCATCGCGGAAACCGTTGCGACCGATTTGCAGGCGCTCGGGTGGTCGGTTATGGGCCACACGGCCATAGTCGAAGCGCTTGGCGCGCATGATCCAGTCCGCCCGAACGATGCAGCGGCACTTTCACTTTGCCGTGAGCTCCACGTAACGTCGCTTGTCGGAGGCACGTATCAGCGTGTGGGTGATCGTCTCCGAGCCACGATCCAGATCGTCGACGTCCGGACGGGGAGGTTCACGCATAGCGCAAAGATCGATGGCATACTGATCGACCTCTTTGCAACACAAGACCGGATCGTCGCGGCGCTGATCGAAGAGCTACCCCGCTCAGTGGCTCGCCGCCGCGCAGCGCCTCCATCGACATCGTTAATTCAGGCGGTCGAAGCAGCGACGGGAACTTCCTTGTCGCCTACGGATGTCACTGGGACTCTGACCTTGCATCCTAGCAGGGTGGACACCTCGGCTGCTGCACCGTCACAACCTGGTCGCAGCGGGACTGGCTTCACCATCGGGGGACGGCCGACGGCCGTGGCGATTCGCACGTCAGAACCACCCAGGATCGATGGCCAACTAGACGATGCGGTCTGGTCGGACGTGACGCCCATTACCGAGTTCGTCCAAACAAGTCCGGTCGAGGGCGCCCCCGCTACAGAGAAAACGGAGGTGTGGATCGCGTACGACAGCGATACGCTTTATTTTGCGTTTTACGCCCACTACACCAACCCAGGCATCATACGCGCGAACCGTTCAGAGCGGGACCAAGCAAGGGGCGACGATCTAATGTCTGTCCTCTTCGACCCGTTCCTCGACCAGCAGCGTGCCTACCAATTCTCGGTGAACGGCTACGGCGTGGCAGGCGACTCGATTGTGAACGCCAGTGGACGCGGCACGCGAAGCCGAAGCAACGCCGAACGGTCAAGTAGCGGTTCGAGCAGTGGCAGCCGCTCTCGCAGTAGTAGCAGTGGCAGCAGCAGCGGCGCTTCAAGTTCGAGTGGCTTCAGTATTCGCGGTGATCAGTCGTGGAATGCGTTGTTTGAGACACGCGGTGGGTTGGTCGAGGACGGGTGGACGGCCGAAATGGCGATCCCGTTCAAGAGCCTGCGATACCCAGCGCGGCCGGGCGACCAGCCGCATCGCTGGGGGTTTCAGATTAGCCGGAATATCCGTGAAAAGTCGGAGTCACTCGTCTGGTCACCGGTCTCGCGGGACATCGCGGGCCTGTTGACACAGATGGGCATGCTCGAAGGCCTCACTGATCTGTCGACGAGTCGTAACCTGGAGATCCTACCGACGTTCACCGCCGTGCAGGCTGGAGCGCTCGACACAACGGCAGGCGGCTTTCGTGAAGGCGACGCGCTGGGGGAAACGGGGGTCGGCATCAAATACGGGGTGACGTCGAACCTGACGATGGATTTCACCTACAACCCCGACTTCTCGCAAATCGAGTCGGACCAACCACAGGTCGACGTCAACCAACGATTCGCCTTGTTCTATCAGGAGCAACGCCCATTCTTTCTCGAAGGTCAGGAAATCTTCGCCGCGGCCACACCGCTTAATCTGGTTCACACGCGGACGATCGTCGACCCTCGGTTTGGCGCGAAACTCACCGGGAAGGTCGGCAACACGACGCTCGGGATCTTCGTCACCGATGATGAAGCGCCGAGCCGGCTCGCCGATCCAACCAGCCCCGTCTTTGGCCGCGCTGCCCAGTCGGTCATCGGACGGATCCGCTACGACCTGTATTCACAGTCGTACGTGGGAATGATCGCGACCACCCGTGAATTCGGGGCGGACTACAACCGTATCGGTGGGGTAGATGGACGGTTCCGTCTCGGACGTACGCACAGCGTGAGCTTTTCGGCCGTCGGCTCAGACCATCAGGACGAGTTGCGCGGACAATTGAGCGGCCCGGTGGTCGAGTTCGACTTCATGCGGCAGGCGCGCAACCTGAGCTACGGTGTGTCGCACAGCAGTATCGATCCCGACTTTCACACCGAGACAGGTTTCGTGCCCCGTGTGGATATTCGCCGTACCGACGCAAACGTAGGGTACCGCTGGTGGCCGGAGGCCACACTCCTCAGCTGGGGGCCCAGCTTCACGTACCTCCGCAACTACAACCACGCGGGCGTACTTGAAGACGAACAATTCCGGGGTGATGTGAACTTAGAGTTCGTACGGAACAGGCGCGTATCCGTCGGCCTCAGCCGTGACCTCGAGCGGTTTGGCGGGATCGATTTCCGCAAGACTGCGTATTCTTTCCGTGTCGGTCTGAGTGGACCGATTTTTACGGTCACGGGCGGCGCCAACAGAGGCGATGGAATCTTTTTTGGAAAACACCCGTTTCTCGGGCGATCGACCGACGGAAACGTAGGAATGTATTACAGACCGACATCGCGGTTGTGGACGGAACTCAGAACACTGTTTAGCCGCTTCGTCAATCCAGCCAACGACACTAAGGTCTTCGACCTACAGATCCATCGCTGGCGAGCCACGTACCAGTTCACCGACCGCCTGTCAATCCGCCATATCATGGAGCACAACACGTTTAGCGGCACGGTCGGCAACAACGTGCTTCTAACATATCGCATCAACGCTGGGACGGTTGCCTTTCTCGGCTACGACGACCGCTACCAACGCGGGTTCGAGATCAACGAGATGTTTTTTCCCACCAGCCAGCTCGAACGCACAAACCGCGCATTCTTCACGAAGATCTCGTATCTGTTTCGGTATTAATTTCTCGACTAGACGGGTGGCACGTGTTGGGACATGCTTCAGCCTGTGCGACTTAGGTGAAGTGGATGCTTGGGAAACGTCGCGACAGACTCGCCTCGCGCGTCTTCGTCGGCTGTATCGTTGGCGGACTCCTGCGGTCAGCGACGTCTGGTACCGACACTAGACAGCCGTGCGACCCGAACCCACCAGGTCGGTGAAGCGGAACGGGACGCCGCGTCTCACGCCCCTACCCACCACCCGACGACCCTCCGCAGCATGGTCCCTAGTAAGGCCAGCAGAGGCGGCGATGGCCGCCATCGCCTGGATCTCCAAGACTGAGAGATCAATACCTCCGTTGTCCCCTCGTCGACGCGGCCTAGCACTGTCGGCACCGCCCCGCCACTGATCCTATGCTCCTCTGCCACCGGCTGGGACAACCGCCACGGGTGATTTCACTTACCAACCAGATGTACCGGCGTCCCTACCGACGCCTGGGCACTGGGAGCCGGAAACACATGCGACAAAAATTTGGTTTGCAGGAGAGTGTTGGAATATAAGCCTGGTGAGCCGGGTAACCATGATGGCAATCTCGGTCCAGAAACCTGATCTAGGCGGAGCCGTCCTTACTCGACACGCTACAATCGGCTTGCAGTCCATAGCTTGGGAAGAGCCATCGTTGACAGGCTCGGTCGTCGTGCTCGGCTTAGATGGACCAGACTTTATAGGAGAAATAGATGGAGCACTACTGCCTACGGGCGATGTCAGGCAAGCTATTGACGCCACTGATCGTGGCCGGATTAGTCTGGGGTGTGACGCCAGTCGATGCAGATGACTGGCACCAATGGCGCGGGGCAGAGCGGCTCGGTGTGTGGAATGAGACAGGGATCATCGACGAGTTTCCGGATGATGGGCTGAAGGTAACGTGGCGGGTCCCCATCGGGTCTGGGTTCGCCGGCCCCGCGGTAGCCAATGGCCGAGTGTTTGCTCTCGATTGGAGAGAGGATCCGCAATCGCGGACCTTGGACGGCACCGAACGAGTACTCGCACTTGATGAGCAAACAGGTGCGGTCCTCTGGACTCACACGTGGAGTACTACGTACCGGATGCTGACGGGGACATATGCTATTGGCCCACGCGCCACCCCAACCGTCGACGACGACCGCGTGTATGTTGTCGGCGCAACGGGGATGCTTTATTGTCTGGACGTCGAGACGGGCGCGGTCCTCTGGCACAAAAACTATGTCGAGGACTACGACACATCGGTGCCGGTCTGGGGGGTCTCGAGCGCCCCGCTGGTCGATGGGAATCGTTTGATCGCAATCGTGGGCGGCGAACCAGATGCGCTGGTCGTGGCCTTCGACAAACAGACCGGCGAGGAAATCTGGCGGGCCCTTCCCGTAGTGTCGGAGATGGGCTACGGTCAACCAATCATCTACCAAGCCGGTGGCGTTCGCCAGTTAATCATCTGGTATCCGACAGCGCTCACGTCCCTCAATCCCGAGACAGGCGAGGTGTACTGGGAACAGCCCTGGGAGGTTGATTCCGGTGTGTCGGTTGCCACGCCCGTCAAAAGCGACGACTACCTCTTGGTCACACAGTACCGCACGGGCTCAATGATGATGCGGCTCAGCGCCGACCGTCCAGCAGCAACCATGCTCTGGAAGGGACAGAGTCGAAGCGAGATGCCAGATGTGAGCGACGGGTTGCATTCACTGATCACGACGCCGATCATCATCGATGACTACATCTACGGGGTCGGGAGCTACGGTGAGCTCCGCGGCTTGGATGCAAAGACGGGCGAGCGCCTCTGGATGAGCCCGGAGTTGACCACCCAGGCACGGTGGGGTGCAGCACTTATCGTGAAAAACGGCGACCGTTACTTTATCAACAACGAACAGGGATATCTCATCATCGCGCAGTTCACACCGAAGGGGTACGTTGAGTGGGACCGTACGAAGCTAATCGAGGCCACTGGGCGCTCCGGGTCCGGACCGCGAGACGGGCGCGGGACAACTGACCGCCAGGTTAACTGGACACACCCAGCATACGCGAACCGCCATATCGTTCACCGGAACGACAAGGAGATTCTTCGGGCCTCTCTAGATGCGAACGACTACTGAACGGCGCGATCACGGAAGGGCTTAATGAGACAATCGAGACGAATCGTTAGTTCCATGAGTGTCCAACTTGGTGCCTGGTGTCTACTGGCATTTGTTACTGTTTCGGTTGTTCACGCGGACGACTGGCAGCAATGGCGTGGTATGGATCGGCTCGGCATCTGGCACGAAGAGGGCATCATTGAAGTCTTTCCGGACGATGGACTCAACGTGACATGGAGGGCGCCAATTCGTTCTGGTTATTCCGGTCCTGCTGTGGCCAATGGTCGGGTGTTCGTGCTCGACTGGTTAGAGGATCCGGCATCACGGACGCTCGACGGTACCGAACGTGCGGTGGCGTTGGACGAAGAGACTGGTGAGATTCTCTGGACTCATGAATGGCAAACGACCTACCGAATGCTGATGGTGTCGTATGCGCTTGGGCCACGGGCCACCCCGACTGTAGATGGTGAGCGCGTCTACGTTGTTGGTGCCACCGGGCGTTTGTTCTGTCTCAACGTGGAGACGGGCGACGTTATCTGGAGCAAGGATTACATCGCAGACTACGACACCAGCGTACCGACGTGGGGCATTGCTAGTGCTCCGCTTGTCGACGGGGACAAGTTGATCACAGTGGTTGGTGGTGAACCGGATGCACTTGTTGTCGCGTTCGATAAGCGAACCGGCGAGGAGATTTGGCACGCGGGGGAAGTGGTGGGTGAGATGGGCTATGGCCAGCCGGTCATCTACGAAGCTGGTGGAGCACGCCAACTCATTGTGTGGCATGCGGCGGCGCTCGTGTCACTCGATCCAGAGACGGGTGACGTCTACTGGGAGCAGGAGTGGGAAGTGGGTGCCGGTATGTCAGTCGCGACGCCGGTCCGGAGCGGCGATTACCTGCTCGTGTCGCAGTTTTACAACGGCTCAATGATGATGCGACTCAACCAGGACCGTCCAGAGGCGTCGATGATCTGGCAGGGAAGCAGTCGGAGTGAGGAACCCGATCAGACGGACGGGTTACACTCGCTCATTACCACGCCACTGATTATCGGTGACTACGTCTACGGTGTGGGTAGTTACGGGGAGTTGCGCGGTCTTGACGCACGCACGGGTGAACGTATTTGGATGAGTGAGCAAATGACGGCACAAGCGCGCTGGGGCACTGCATTTATGGTGCGACACAATGACCGGTATTTCGTTAATAACGACGATGGGTATTTGATGATCGCGCAGTTCACGCCGGAAGGCTACGTAGAACTGGATCGGACACGGCTCATTGAGGCTAATGGTAGCTCTGGCATTGGGGCCGCGAACCGGTGGGATCGTCCGATCAACTGGTCACACCCGGCGTATGCCAACAAGCACATCGTCCACCGGAATAACGCCGAGATCATTCGGGCCTCGCTAGCTGCGAATGACTACTGAACGGCGTGATCACGGAAGAGCTTCATGAGACAGTCGAGATGGTTGCGTCATAGATTCCACACGCGAGTCGACGTTCATAGTGAGTAGTCCTGAGGCTGAGGTGCTCCTCGAGTTTTTGAGTGTGTCGCGCAGCCAACTGCACCAACGTTCATTCCACATAGAGGGCTGCCTCGCTAAGCTGTCGGACGAGCAGATCTGGTTGCGTGAGCATGAGGTCGAGAACGCCGTTGGTAACCTTGTCCTACATCTCTGTGGCAACGTCACGGAATGGATCTGCGGTGGTGTCGGCGGTCAGACGGTTACGCGGGACCGCGATGCTGAGTTTGGTAGGCGTGATCCGGTCCCACGGGACGACCTCGTAGAAGCGTTGCGTGAAACGGTCAAGCGGGCCGACGGGATTTTGGCGAAGGTCTCGCCAGCAGATTGCCGCGGTCATTGCACGGTCCAGGGCTACGGCGTTACGGTGTTGTACGCCATCTACCACGTCGTCGAACACTTCTCCGAGCATACCGGTCAGATCATTTCCCACACCAAACGAATGACGGGTCAGGATCTCGGGTTCCACTGGTTCGTCGGAGATAGGCAGCAGCTGCTTGCGGGCAAGGATTCGTAGTATTACGACTCGTCTACGGGAGCGACGTTGTGGGTGACTCGCGGCTTAGGACGCGTGCTTAACCGCCAGGAGGGTCATGATGGGAGTGCTGATAAATCAGCAGCGGCGGTGGATTCCGGTCGTACGTAGCCAGTTCGTAGTGGTCTTGGTTGTGCTCGCGGCGATGTCTCTACCGCAGGCGGCCGAGGACGTAGTGGTCGCCGAGCCAGAATCGGTCGGGATGTCGTCCGATCGGTTGCAGCGCATCAATACCTATTTCCAGAAGTACATCGACTCGAACCAGATCGCCGGTGCCGTAACGCTCATCGCGCGTAAGGGTAAGGTTGTGCACTTTGAAGCGCAGGGATGGCGGCACAAGGAAGAGGGCGTCAAGATGACGCGCGATACGATTTTCGAGATGGCGTCGATGACGAAGCCTATCGTATCGACTGCACTCATGATGCTCTTCGAGGAGGGGCATTTTCTCCTCGACGACCCGATTTCAAACTGGATCCCGGAGTACGAAAACCACAGGGTCCGCGTCAATTCAGACGGCGTGCGTCCCATGGTCGTGCCCGAAGTGCGGCCGGTGACCATGCGTCACGTGCTGACTCATTCATCCGGGCTAACGCTTAACTCGGAGGAGATGGGGCTCAATGAGCGAGAGCTTAACTACGCCACCAATCATGGTAAGGGATGGGAGACGCTGCAGGAGCAAGTGGCACACGCGGCGGTGATCCCAGGTGCATTTCAACCGGGTGATGAGTGGCAGTATGGTTCGTCAACTGACTACGTGGCCGTCTTGGTCGAGAAGATCTCGGGGATGTCGATCAGAGACTTTCTCCACGAGCGTATTTTCGATCCGCTTGGCATGGCCGACACCTACTATTACGTGCCGCACGAAAAGGTCAACCGCGTGGCTGCCGTCTACCGGCCGAACGGCGACGGCCAGATCGAACTTTCCCGCTCACCGGAGCTAGTCGAGCCGACGAAGATGTTCCGCGGTGTCAGCGGTTTGAACTCTACAGCGGCTGATTACTACCGCTTCGCTCAGATGATCGCGAACGGTGGCGAACTAGACGGAACTCGATTACTCGGTCGGATGACGGTCGACAATATGATCAGCAACCATATTGGGGCCGGCAAATCAGTTTACATTCGTAGTCGCGGGTACGGTTTTGGACTTGGGTTTGGTGTGCTGATCAATCCAGCTGAGGCTCACGACGCGTTGTCGGTCGGGAGCTACACGTGGGGAGGGGCCTACGGCACGCTCTATTGGGCCGACCCAGTGGAGGACCTCATTGGGATTATGTTGATCCAGATCCGTCCGTACAGTCACTTCAACATCCGGCCGATGTTCTCGAATGTTGTGACCCAGGCTGTCGTTGATAGCTTGTCTGACCAACAACCAAAGATCATGGGTTACCAGACACCTCGCTAGGTTCACCCAGATGCTTAGTGCCCGTGACGCGAAAGGTGTCCACAAGACGGCAGAACGCTGCCGAGACAAATTTTGGGGGCGACAAACAGGAGAATGATATGAGGTGGCTACGCGTCGGTTTGGCAATCGTCGTGTTCACGTTGGTGAACATGCAAACACCGATGGGGCAGGGAGGTAGCAAGATTCTCCCGTTTCCGGTCACGGTGTTCGAGTTGGGCAACGGGTTCACGGTGGTCGGCGTCGACTACGACAGCCCAGGGATTGTTGCCTATTACACGGTCGTCCGAACCGGGTCACGTAACGAGGTCGAGGATGGCTTTTCCGGATACGCACACTTCTTCGAGCACATGATGTTTCGTGGTACGGATAAGTACCCAAGCGACGCGTACAACGCGGTCGTCAAACGGATGGGGGCTGACTCCAACGCGTTTACGACCAGCGATTGGACGACTTACTACACCGTGGCTAGCTCCGAGGCACTTGAGACGATCATGAACCTTGAGTCCGATCGGTTTCTCAACTTGAAATACTCTGAAGAGGACTTTAAAACCGAGGCAGGGGCCATCCTCGGTGAATACAACCTCAACTTCTCTAATCCGGTCTCGTTGCTCCGAGAAAAGCTCCAGGACCTAGCCTACACGACCCACCCGTACAAGCACACGACCATCGGACTACTGACCGATATCCAGGACATGCCGAACCATTACGACTATAGCCTCGAGTTCTATAGTCGCTACTACCGGCCAGAAAACTGCATCCTTGTGGTGGTAGGTGACTTCGTTCAGGCTGAACTCGAACGGCTGGCTGAGCAGTACTACGGAAACTGGGAACCAGGCAGCTTTGTACCAGACATCCCGCAGGAGCCGGTACAGACTGAGGCACGGTCTGCACGTATCACATGGCCCAATCCAACCCTGCCCTTCATGATGATCGGCTACCACGCGCCCGCGTTTTCCGATGAGCATGTTGATATGCCGGCTCTCGACGTTTTTTCACAGCTACTTTTTTCTGAGACGGCGCCGCTTTTTCGCAAGCTTTATCTCGAAGAGCAGATCGTCGACGCGCTTTCTGGTGGTGCGACAGACAGCCGAGACGCGCCGTTATTTACGATCATGTCGAGAATCACTGATCCCACACGCGTCGACTACGTGCGCGACGCGATCATTGCCGAGATCGAGCGGATGAAAAGCGAGGCCGTGGATGTTTCGGTCTTGGCCGACACGAAGGCGCACATGCGGTACAGCTTCGCAATGGGATTGAATAACCCATCGAGCATTGCTCAGACCCTGGGACACTATTTGCAGCTAACGGGAGATCCAGAGACGGTCAATCGCGTGTACGAACTCTATGATTTAGTGTCACCAGAAGATATCAGGACGGTCGCCAACACGTACTTTGCCGAGACAAACCGGACAGTAGTTGTACTGACCCAGGAGGGACAGTGAGGGTGGACCTGCGGTTGCTTGGTGGCGTGGTGGTGGGCGTGGCACTGTGCACGCTGGCGGTCGATTGCGGGCCTGCTGTCGAGACCGGGGAGGGCTTGTCCAACGCTATCAGCCTGCAGACACCCAACTCGCCACTCGTCACGTTCCGTCTAGGTGTGCGTGCAGGATCGATCAACGACCCACCTGGCAAGAATGGGCTAAATGCTCTGACAGCATTGATGGTTGGGCGCGGTGGCACAGAGTCGATGAGCTACGAAGCGATCACCGAGGCTATATACCCCTGGTCGGCATCGCTCACCGCGCAGTTCGACAAGGAAATGACAATGATCATCGGCGAGGTACATCGTGATCATCTAGATCCGTTCTACGCGATTGTCCGCGATCTGGTTGTGACGCCGCGGTTCGACGAGACTGACTTTACACGGAACAGGGACTTCCTCACCAACGCGATCGTTTCCACGCTACGTGGCGGAAATGACGAGGAACTCGGCAAACAGACCCTCAACGCGCTCCTCTACGAAGGACACCCCTACGAATCGACCGAAATGGGATCCGAACAGGGCTTGGCCGCGCTCACGATCGACGACGTGCGGGCGTTCCATTCAGCCCACTACACCAGCGACAATCTCTTCATCGGCGTGGCGGGTGGCTATCCGGACGGGTTTGCTGACAGGGTGGAGCGCGACCTAGTGAACGGGCTATCGGCGGGTGGAGCTGAACTGAAAGAACTACCACCGCCGCGCGCGCTCAAGGGAATCGAGGTGCTGCTTGTCGACAAGGAAGCGATCGCGACAGCCGTCTCAATCGGGTTCCCGATCGAACTGACACGTGCAGATGATGACTTCTACGCGCTAGCTGTCGCGAATTCGTATTTCGGCGAGCACCGTACTTTCAATGGCCTGCTCATGAACAAGATGCGCGGTGACCGCGGGCTCAACTATGGTGACTATTCGTACATTGAGAACTTTGTCCAGCACGGCGGAACGCGGTTTCCGATTCCCAACATTCCGCGCCGGCAGCAATTCTTTAGTATCTGGATCCGGCCGGTACCGCACTACAATGCCCATTTCGCGTTGCGACAGGCGATACGTGAGCTGCAGCTGCTTGTCGATGAGGGAATGTCACCGAGCGACTTCGAGGCATCCCGTGAATTCTTACTGAACTATTCGAAACTCTACGTGCAGACGACGAGTCGGCGCCTCGGCTACTTGCTCGACTCCCACTTTTACCGCAGCAATTTTTACATCGATGAACTCCAGCGGCGATTGCCGCGGTTGACCGTCGACGACGTGAACGGCGCCATTCGACGGCACCTGCAGTATCAGAATCTTGCGGTGGCAGTTGTGACGACTGACGCTGAGGCGTTTAAAGAGAAACTGCTAGCGAATGAACCGTCGCGGCCGACCTATAATGCCGCGGTAACGGGCGAGATATTGTTGGAAGACAAGGAGATCGTGTCGTTCGAACTAGCGATCGACCCGGACCGCGTGCGTGTGGTACCGGTCGAGGAAATGTTCCGTGAAGTACGGTAGGAACCAGAGATCAGGGGCAAGAGGACGAGTGGTCAAATGACTGGAACCGTCGTGATCTCGTTAAGTGCTCCCTGACGGTATCCTTGAGGGTCGATGTCGACGCGCGTAAACCCGGCAGCCTGGAACTTCTTGACGACCTCCGAAAAGATCGCCGGTTCGCTGAGTCGCGGGATGTCATCTGGTCGAACCTCGATGCTTGCAGTCGAACCGTGATAGCGAACGCGACAGACCTGGAAGCCAAGTTTCCGCAGAGTGCGCTCGCAAGCGGCCACTTTTGTTAACCGCTCTGGCGTGATCGTCGTGCCGTAGGGAAATCGACTCGACAGACAGGCCAACGGTAGCTTGTCCCAGACGGGTAGTGATAAACGGCGCGCGGCCGCGCGGATGTCGACCTTCGTAAATTTGAGCTCGTCGAGTGGAGACCGAACGCCCTGCTCTTTCGCGGCTTGGTGTCCTGGTCGATAGTCTCCGCGGTCGTCGAGGTTGAAGCCATCTAGCACGTGCGGGATGCCGAGGCGGGCTGCTTCGCGTGCTGCCTGGCCGTAGACCTCACTCTTGCAGAAATAGCAGCGGTTGACTGGGTTGGCAGCGTAACGCGGGTCGTCGAGTTCGTACGTCTCGACGATCAGGTGACGCGCGCCGAGCGACTCAGCTAGATGTTGTGCGGCGGCACGCTCCTCGGGTGCCAGGCTTGGCGACACGGCGGTGAGAGCGACGGCGTGGTCTCCGAGCGCACGCACGGCCTCCGCCAGCAGATAGGACGAGTCAACACCGCCCGAAAAGCATACGACTACCCGCTTGAGCTCAGTGAGAAGCTTGGTCAGCCGCGTGATCTTAGTGTCCAATACCGTCATAATGATCATTCGTGCTTTCGTGTCAGTAAGCTCGTACGGTCCATTGGTTATTAGTTTCTCACACCACGCGGATGCTAGACGGATTTCAGTCAACTAGCTCGGTGCTACTCGGTACTGCGGCCACTTTGGCGGTAGTTCACACCGTGCTCGGAATCGATCATTCGTTGCCGTTCGTGGTGCTGGGACGGGCGCGAAGCTGGTCTCTCAATCGGACCCTGTTTATCACCTTGATCTGTGGGCTGGGACATGTGGCGTCATCTGTGTTCATCGGCGCTGTGGGAGTGACGTTGGGGATCGCACTCGACTCACTCCTGTGGCTGGAGGCGATTCGCGGAGAGTTAGCGGCCGCGCTGTTTATTGGCTTCGGGCTTGCTTACGCGGCCTGGGCCGTATGGACCCGATTGCGTGGACGTGAGCACACGCATCTGCACGTGCACGCTGATGGCACTATGCACCGCCACCAGCATGCCCATCACGGCGAACACTTGCATCCACACGGGCACACGGGAAACCTGACGCCATGGGCTCTCTTTGTATTATTTTTGCTCGGGCCCTGCGAGCCTCTGATCCCGTTGATGATGGTACCTGCTATGGCACGCGATTGGCCTCTGGTAGTCGGTGTTGTCGTGACTTTCGGCCTGCTGACTGTTGCCGTGATGTTGGCTACCGTGACCATCGTCTACCTTGGAATCGGTGTTGCCGGATTCGGTCGCCTCGACAGGTACGCCGACCTATTCGTGGGTCTGGTAATCGCGGCAAGCGGTGCAGCAGTGCTGCTTCTTGGTATCTAATCGAACTGCTGTGTGTTGCCGCGGCTAATCGATCGGAAAGCATGTGTGGGGGAACGGGGCGACTTTGATCGCCTGGAGTAGGACGCTGTCTGGCCTTTCTTCACAGGGTCGCTCCTTTCGCTTGTGCTCAAGAGCCGATTCCAAGCCTCGGCCCCCTTTTTCCGTTCCCGCTGCAGTTTGTTTAGAAGAAGGTACCGGTCTGCTGCTGTCATGGTCGATTGACGGCGAATGCCCCCGACTTTGGGCATTCGATCTCGCTCCCACCGCGCTGGGATACGCGGTTCCGAGAGTGACTACAGAGCTTTGAGCCTGTGGTCTATATATCCGCCCCGACCCTGTGGCGCTCACTATGTACGCTCTAGATAGCGTGTGTCAAGACGAGACACTATATGTAGGGGTTGACGGCCGTGACTGGATATCTTGGAGGGGGAAGCTTCGGTTAGGGACCAACGCCTGATAGACCTCGGAGATTTTTTCGTCAGTGGAGTGGTGACCAATTTGTTTTACGACATTGCTTTACTTGCCCTTGGATTCTCTCTGGTGGCCAAGGGGGGGGGGCTCTTCGTCGATTCTAGTATCCAGATAGGCCGCGCATTCGACATCCCTCGTTTCGTGATCGGAGGAACACTCGTTAGCATCGCTACCACGATGCCAGAGTTAGTCGTGTCAGTGACAGCAAGCATGATGGGTGACTCCGGGATCGCGCTTGGAACTGCCGTGGGTTCTTGCATTTGTAATATCGGGCTGATTGTCGGAACCGTTGCCATGATCATGCCGGTGGTGGTGGATCGTGCAGACTTCCTGAAACGCGCCAGCTGGATGTCGCTAGGCGGTATCTTGGTCGTGCTCTTCTCATGGGACCTGACGATGAGCCGCGCGTTCGGTGCAATTCTGCTGGTTCTGACTGCGGCCTATCTGCTCTGGGACTTCCAGGGGATCCGGCGGCTGATGGCAGTACGAGCGGCCGCCGACGACCGGGTGGATGGCAGAGAGTCGGTATCGAGGTCGGTAGGGATGTTCTTGATTGGCGCCGCTTTTATCATCGTTGGCAGTCGTTTCCTGGTGACTTCCGGCCAGAATCTTGCTTCGGCGTTGGGGGTCCCTTCGGCGATTATCGGCTTCTCCGTTATTGCCATTGGTACATCAGTGCCGGAACTGGTGACTGGAGTTGCGGCGGCTCGTAAAGGGGTGCCGGACCTGTCTCTCGGCAACATCGTCGGCGCCAACGTTCTTAGCCTGTTCTTGATTGTAGGACTGTCCGGCACCATTCAACCACTCATACTCGACCCGTTTAGTCAGTGGTATGCGTTTCCGTGGATGGCGGTCTTCTTTGTCAGCATCATCGTGCTGGTACTCAGGAACGGACGGATTGCACGGCCTGCCGGTGGTGGGTTGCTGGCATTGTACTTACTATATGCGGTCGGGTTAGTCGCGTTGCCGGCCCTGACTGGTTGATTATCGTGCTGTGGGGTCAGCACCGGAAAAGACGGCGCTCTTGGTCCGGACAAGGTCATAATTGATCAACCGATTCTCGAAGTGGAATTTCTGTCTTCAACTTGTATCGAGCAGATACTGTTCAAGTTCATTGCAGCGTTTCGGTGCCACATTCTTGCGGTCCTGCACTTGGCCGCTTGTGCGCACCGGACGATGAGACAGAAGTTCAGTAGTCTCTTGGTTAAGAAATGGTCGGTTTCGGCAGGATACGTCTCTACGGGTTACGGTCGAAGCGTGAAATGACGTGTGCACGGCGTCTCTGTGGCGGTGCTGCCAAGGACACGATGCCTTGCTATCCGGTCGTCGATTATAATCCGCATACATTGACTTCCGTTACCGGATTTTCTGCGTTTCTCTTCGATCTCGACGGTACGCTCATCAACTCCATCGACCTCATCATGGCCGCGTTTCGGCACACGATGCGGACTCATCTGGATAAGATTCCCACGGATGATGCGTGGCGAGTGGGACTCGGCACCCCGTTGCGGACACAGCTTGCCAAATATGCGGTCAGTGATGACCACGCGGACGCCATGGCTAATACCTACCGAGCGTACACCCGAGCTTTTCACGGTCGGCTCGTTCGCCCGTATCCCGGTATCAAGGAGGCGCTTGGGATCCTCCGGGACCGAGGCGTCAAACTTGGCATCGTGACCAGTAAGAGCAGGCCACTTGCACGCCGAGGTCTCCAACGGTGTGGGCTCGACGAGTATTTTGACGTCCTCGTCGGGGTCGAAGACGTGACCGAGCATAAACCTCACCCAGCGCCAGTGCTCGACGCGCTCGGTCGACTGTTGGTGGAACCGCACGGCGCCGTGTTTGTAGGCGACTCTCCTCACGACGTTCGTGCTGGCCGCGCAGCGGGCGTGGCGACTGCGGCCGTATTGTGGGGAGATTTCGGTCGCACGGCGCTCGCGGCACACGCACCCGACTACTGGCTCGCGAATCCCAATGAGATCGCCGTGCTCCAACCGTAGTAGACAATGGAAGGCTTCCTACCACCCGGCTATAAGCAATACGGCTATGCCGACCCGTTCGAAGACTACGTCGGGCCGTTTGGCTACAAGATAGAGGACGGTAAGATCCACTTTGCCTTTCGTGCTGAACCGCATCATGCTAATACTGGGAACACTTTGCATGGCGGGATACTAATGACGTTTGCCGACTTCGCGCTGTGTCTGGCGGCGACGTGGGATCAGCCGGGCGAGAAATGCGTCACGGTGTCATTCAACGGTGAGTTCGTCTCTAGTGGTGAGCCGGGTGAGCTAGTTGAAGCATCCGGTGAAGTCGTTCGCCGAACAAAAGCGCTGACGTTCGTGCGCGGGCAACTGTTTGTGGGGCATCGCGTCTTGCTGAACTATAGTGCCATCGTGAAGCGGGTTCCGAGTGACCTGACTTGATTTTCCAGGAAGAAAGCGAGACCCCGAAGGAGCTGTGAAAGGACGGGACCGCTATGCCTGACAACGGGGACGCATGCCACGGTGTGTCACCGCGAGGGATACCTCTGAAGACGCAGTTATCGCTCACGGCGGTTGTTCTAATAGCGACCAGATTATTGGTACTGTCTATCCAGAACTGACGCCTTTGATTTACTAGCCCCACGTAGCAACTTGGTGTAGTGAGGCATGACTCCTGACCGTGTCGACGCTTCAAGAGCAGTGGTGGGCAGAGCACTCACACGTAGTCGATCTGCCTCTTTCAGTAGGCCGCGCGGTACAAGGGATCAGAAGTATCTCCAACGCCAATCTTGTTAATGTAATGCTCGGCCTATAATCGATCTCGGTTCAGTCTAATAGAGGAGTCGTTCATGCGCACGCATCTGTGTATTGCTGCTAGTCTCTCGGTCTTCGCTATTGGATTAGTCGGTGCCGTGCCGTTATCTGCACAGCAGGGTGCTACCGATGGTGAGTGGCGTGTCTACGCTGCCGATATTGGCGCGACTAAATACTCATCTCTCGACCAGATCGACAAGGGCAACGTAGACGACCTGCGAATTGCCTGGCAACGTCCGTCAGTAGATCAATCGATCCTGGACAGGGTCCCAGACCTCGCGGTTGGGAACAGGTTTGGTTCGACGCCACTCATGATCGACGGCGTGCTGTACACGCCGAATGCAGTCGGTCTCGTGGAAGCATTTGACGCGGGTACCGGTGAAACGTTGTGGGTACAAGAGCCGATGGATGCGGGACTCCAAGCCTATCGTGGTGCGGGAACACGTGGAGTGTCTTACTGGACGGATGGAACCGACCAACGCATCATCTTCCAGCGGGGTCAGTACTTGATCGCGCTTAATGCTAAGACCGGCCGACCGTATCCAGAATTTGGCGACAGTGGTCGCGTTAATCTCACCGTCGGTCTGGCTGAAGGTGCGCGTTACCGTTGGGGGGGCGCGCCGACTGTCGTGGGTGATGTCGTGGTTCTCGGTCAGTCAATGGCCGACACATTCGTGACCAAGGAAGATATCCGCGGGGACGTCCGCGCGTTCGATGCTCGTACCGGCGAGTTAAGGTGGGTCTTTCATACCATCCCGCAAGCCGGTGAGTTCGGTACCGACACTTGGGATGACGGTGCCTGGGAATTCACGGGCCATGCGCCCGTCTGGTCGTTGTTTAGCGCTGACCCTGAGCTCGGCTATGTCTACATGCCGGTTACCTCGTCAACGAACGATATGTACGGTGGGCATCGCCCCGGCGACAATCTCTTCAGCCAGAGCTTAGTCTGCGTCAAGGCCGAAACTGGAGAGCGCGTTTGGCACTACCAACTCGTCCATCACGGTTTATGGGACTACGACATGCCGGCTGCACCGATCCTAATGGACTTGATGGTTGACGGTCGCTCGATTAAAGCGGTCGTGCAGATTACTAAGCAGGCTTTCGCATTCGTTTTTGATCGTGCAACTGGTGAGCCGGTTTGGCCGATCGAAGAGCGCACCGTGCCGCAATCGACCACTCCGGGTGAGCAAACCTCGCCGACCCAGCCATTTCCCACTAAGCCACCCGCTTTCGATCGTCAAGGGTCGACCGAAGATAACCTGATCGACTTTACACCTGAACTCCGCGCCGAAGCGTTGGAGATCGTCAAGCGGTACACGACGGGTCCCATGTTCACGCCGCCAACGGTGCGTGGCAGTGGGCCGAACGACAATCAGGGGACGATCCAGTTGCCGGGATCCCAGGGGGGAGCCGATGTGCAGGGGGCAGCGTTCGATCCCGAGACGAACATGTTGTACGTCCCATCGATAACCGCGCCGTTTGTAGCGGATATCCTCGAAGGGAATCCAGATCGCACCAATCTTCGATACGTCAAGGGATCCCGCCAGTGGATCGGTGGGCCGCGAGGATTGCCACTTTTCAAGCCGCCCTACGGTCGGATCACCGCATTCGACATGAACCGGGGTGAGATTGTCTGGCAGGTGCCGAACGGCCACGGGCCGCGCAATCATCCAGCGATCAGACATCTCAATCTCAGCCGGCTCGGGAGGCCGGGTCGCCCGTCACCGCTCTTGACGAAGACACTTTTGTTTATTGGTGAAGGGTCGGACGTGTCGGGTGGTGGTCGGGTTCCGGACGGTATGCCGCTCGAGATTGTTACCAACTATGGGGATCCATGGTTCCGTGCCTATGACAAGATCACGGGGGACGTTGTGTGGGAAGTCGAATTACCTGGCGGCACGACTGGTGCGCCTATGACCTATATGCATGATGGGACGCAGTACATCGTCGTGGCGATTGGAGGGCGTGAGGTGGTAGGACAGTACGTAGCGTTCAGCATTCCCTGAACTGTATTGGCTGATAAAGGCTCTAGCGCGAGTTTTAACTTAGTGGGCAGCTGGCGGCCTAGTGTCACGTTTCGTGGATTACCACTGGCGCCGCGTGGACAGGAAACGAGTATCTCCGAGTTTCATCACGTGCCAAATCCCTTGACTCTCTATCGTCCGCTGACGTCCACTTCACGCTGTGCCGGTATAGGTGTGTGACGTCATCCATTAGCCGTCTGGCCTGATCTATAACAGCGACCTACAATTCGTCCGCATACGATTTAGCTTTGGCTTCGCCTATCTCGATCAGGCAGCCAGCGGTGATCCGGCTTCAACGCGAGTGATCTGAAAGCGTCTAGTGGCGCTGTATTTCCTGACCCAACTCAGGATCCGGCGCACTCATGGTTTTTAGGGTAGCGATCTATTACGGTGTACGGTCACTGGGGGAAAGGATTATAGTCGAAACCAGTGATGACAGACGGTCAGCTGCCTTTCGAGCTTAGGCGTGCTATCGAGCAGGAAATAAACGGTGTCCGCTTTCACGACCTGCGAACGGCTGCTAGTCGCGTATCCGACGATTACCGTTGCGGCAGGCTCAGTCCCAATGACAGAAGAGCGTGGAGTGAACTCGACCGGCTAGCGTACGTCGCTGTCCGGATGCCAGCGACGTACGCAGCGATACGTGCGGTGCTTGGCGAGGTGAGTCACCGCCGACCAGACCTCGCTGTGAGAAGTCTCCTTGACCTCGGATCCGGTCCAGGGACGGGACTTTGGGCCGCTACGAACACCTTCACTAGTGTGGCGTGTGCGACGCACGTTGAAGTCGATCGCTCGATGAATGAGATCGCGCGTCGCCTGCTCGCAGAAACGACGGTTGGCGCACGCGTGCAATCGACATGGCAGCACGGTGATGCGTCCAAGCAGTATCAGGTTTCGCCACACGATCTCGCATTGGTTGCGTATCTTTTGGGTGAGGTCTCCCCGGACGCACGAAACCAGATCGTGGATGCTGCCTGGGTAGTGGCTACTGGTGCGCTGGTGATTGTCGAGCCCGGGACGCCTGCTGGCTTTCGTTGCGTGCTGGCGGCACGTTCGCGTTTAGTTGAACAGGGCGCGACGATCATTGCCCCGTGCCCCCACGATCGGTTATGCCCCTTGCCGGATGATGATTGGTGTCACTTTGGGGCTCGGCTCAATCGCTCGAGTGTGCACCGGAACATCAAGCAGGCCACACTCGCTTACGAGGACGAGAAGTATTCGTATGTCATTGCAGTTCGGGTCCCACGATCAGGCGCTGAAGCCCGCGTGATCAGACGGCCGCAGTTTCAAACCGGGCGCGTCTTCATCGAACTCTGTTCCGCCGACGGATTAGCGCGACAGACCGTGTCGCGAAGTGAGCGGGAGAGTTATCGGCGGGCTCGCAAACTGCATTGGGGAGACATCTGGGATCGGTAACCGATTTTTCATTCTTATCCACAAATCCCCGTAGGTCTTTGAAACCAAGGAAGGTTGCGTCGGTTCCAAACTGTTGGTCGTCAAATTCCAATCCATCGAAAAAAAACTCTAACGGCTGGCGGTTCCGATAATAGTCAGTGATCTTCTTTCGACATCGCGCCGCGTTCAACCGGAACCGGTTGTGCAGCGTCACCGATGTCGAGTGCCTACCGAAGGGCACTCGACATCTTCAGGGAACGGCCGACTTAGGAACCCGCAGTACTGAACTGAGCCGCAGACAAAGCCTTACGAGCAGCTGGATCCGATGCGTTCTCCGCGGACCCAGCCCGCTAGCATCTGCCACTCTGGATCGTCGCGGCTCTGCCAACGTCGTGGCCCATTGTGCGTATAGGCTCCTCCGCCATCTGGATGGAGCGGCTTCAATAGAAAACGACTCTGTTCTGGGTTGCCGGGCGTAATCACTCGGGAGATCAACTGGTAGGCTCGCTGCGCCTCTTCGTCACTCCACAGATCCCCGCGTCCAGGAGCGGGCGCAAAGCCGATGAGGCCATTCGAGTGACACCTGCTACACCTGAGCTGACCTTCCCGCGGATTGGCGAAGACGGACTGAACGCACGACCGGAAGAATTCGAAGTCGACCTCGGGCTGTGGCGCCGGAATGAACTGGTCTGCAGGCAGCCTTTGAATCCATTGCAGGAACGCTCCGTACTCGGGGTCGTCGGTTGACGTCCAGTAGGTACCCCCGGTGTGCGGGAGTCCACCAGCCTGTGGGGCGAGTGGCTTCAGCAGCAATCGACTGTTGTTCGGGCTCGCCGTGTTCACCAGCTGACCGACCACGTCAAGATTTCGCCGAGACTGCTCAAGCGTCCAACCACTGTCGGTTTCAGGTGTCTCCAGGCTGAACCGCACACTCGTCTGCCATGTGTGGCACATGACGCACGCCGCATAAGATTTTTCACCGCCACTGGTGGTGCCACCGCGGTCGGTCATGAACACGCTCTCGACCGTGTCCCGATACGTCTCCACATCCGCCTCGGTGGGAAAGGTGCCAGTCTGAGCCTCAGCCGGGGTCTGAAGGAAGCGTGAACCGATCGAGGTCGAGGCAGCCAAACACAAAGCCAGTCCGAAGCCTGCACTCTTCAGAACCAGGGACCTCCACCCTTGATGTGACGCCCGGTGTTGTCTCGTGGCCATGACAGTTACTCCTCGGACCCCATGTTAGTTCCGTTAGGATTCACGCGGTCCGGCGGCAGAATAACGGTACTGATACGCGCAGGCCGCGCACCGGTCTTGATCTTGGCCACGATTTCGAGCGACTGCAGATCCACGGCCAAAGTGTGGTCAGCCCCCGAGACCGCCACGTACATGTAGCGGCTATCCGGCGTCGACGTCATCCAGTTGGCACTCGGGCCGACCTTGACGCTCCCGATGTACTCCAGATCGGGCAAGGTCCAGCCATAAATGCGGCTATCGAGTCGGCTCGATGCCCACACGGCCGAACGATCCGGCAGGACCTCGAGGCCATGCATGTCTCCAGCCTGAATCCCGTCGGCATTCTTCTCCCATAACGGAAGCTCCGGGGGCCACAGCATGTCGACGACCTCACGCGTGTTCCAATCGATGACCCAAACAGCATTGATTCCGGTGGCCTGGGCGTATATTCGCTTAGTGGTTCCGTCGTCGCCTGCCTCAAAGGCCATCGGTCGCACCTCGTGATGGGTCCGCCCGTATTGCTCGTAGCCCGTCAGTTCCATCCCCCAGCTCACAGTGTCCGTGCTCGGATCGATCACCTGAAGGGTCGGTATGCCAGGTCCGACTTCACCTCGAAGACCCGCTACGACAAACTTTTCGTCCGGTGTCATAAAGACATTGTGGACGGGATCATGAACCTGAATGCTCTTGACCAACGTGTGCGTGTCGACGTCGATCACATCGACGAGCGCCGGAAGCTGGGCATCCGGGTCGACTTCGACACCAGGCCCTGGGGTAGACGACCGGCGAGCAATTCCCACATAGATCTTCCGGTGCTTCTTATTGACCGCGACTTTGTTCGGACGCGACGAGAGTCGGATCTGCTCAACGAGTTCGAGCGTCTTCGTGTCGAACACGTCGACGGTTTGCTCCAGTTCATTCGCGCAGTAATAATAGAGCCCTTCTGGGTGGGACGTCAGATTGTGAGGGTTCGGACAACCTCTGATGAGCCCCACGACCTCATTGGTGGCCGGGTCGATCACGTGCTGAATGGTTCCGGCATTGTTACTCTGCAGGATACGTACGGCGACACCGTCGTAGGAGTCGAGTTTGGGCACGCCTTGCGCCGTAGCCAACCCAACTAGCACAAGGCTGCCGACCACTACCGTCAGCGCACAGCGGATGAGCGAACCATCCATTTGGACCTCCGTATCATCATGGACGAGGATATTGCTTTGCACGATGGCCATGTACCGTTCCGGGAAATCCCATTATATAGAGGGAGTGCCATTCGGCGCACGCAACCCCAAGTTTAAACTCCCACTGGCATCTTTCCTGGAAGTTTCGGCGTCGATCTAAGTCCGAATCCCCTTGGGAACTCCATCCGGTCAAATCCTGTCGATTAGCAACTCTTCGCGGTTGATCCTCACTGGAGGTCCCGACACAGTTCGCAGTAGTGCGTTAGATCGACTCCCGCTCGACTGCCTTTAAGACAGCACCCCGTCGACGATTGCGGTCTCGGCATAGTCGGTAGTAACGGCATTAGCCGCGCGACACATGAAGATTCTCACGTGTGAGCCGAGTCACTATCTTTTTGCGCGTCATCTTCCATTTTCGAGGGATACTCGGCTCTTTCTCGACGTCTCACTGTTATCGTGGGTTGCGACTCCTACGGTCAAGGTCTTACCACTCTCGCATCCACGCTGAATCGGCGGTATCCGTTATAGGTGGCTATTCCGGTCGTCTGATCGCCGCGCGCGCTGTTGTAAGTTTCACGCATCTCTACGGGAACTAACAGATCGAGAGTGGAGTTATACCCATAGCGGACTTCTACCATGACGTCTAGTTGACGTTCCCTGAGGTGTGCCTGAAGTTCCGTGCGCACGATCCGATCCGAGGAGAGGTCGATCCACAAGAAACCCCGAACCGGCACGCTGGTGCCGGTGGGGGTACGGATCAGTGTAGGTCGCTCGTGTTCCTCGAAGCTGAGTTGGCAGAGGTCGGTCGACGTGTCGCACCACGGGTGCCCTTCGGTGAACTGGAACCGCCATGCATTGGCCGGATGGACGAGGAATAGCGCGGCAGTTGGCACGTTGAAATTACGGACCACTGGTCCGAGGTTAAAGCGGGCGCTTTCGTCTGCGATCGCACGGCCTCGTGCTAGAGAGTTCTCCGGCCGTTGTAAGAAAAGCCGAGCGAGGCGGTTGTCTCGGTCGCGCACGCGTCGACCGTCGACGGTCATGACGTCACGAAAGCCCACCCACTCGTCACGGTCAGCCACCCGTACCAGGGCGAACTCGGACCAGAGGCGCCGTTCCTCGATAGGAGCGGTTGCGGTAGGTCGATAGGTCTGCAGGTAATGCTCGTCAGCAAGAACCGTTGACAGTTTCTCGCCGAGCGCCACGATGTACGCGCTGGCGCGGTCAACTACGTTATCAAGATCTTGCGCGCTGACGACTGGCGTTATGGCCGTAAGGGTGATGGTCGTGGCGAGCCCCAGCCCGCAAGATTTTTTCACGAACTAGTCCCTCGTACCGCGGATCTACTTCTTGCTCCGTGCCAATTTGGTTGTCCTCCATAACGCTTGCGCCATTTCAAGAATGATCTGATGAGATTCAGACTCTTTCCGGCATTTAGGTGTGATGGCAACGGCCAGTAGTTGCCATGATGTACTGGGGTGGCTAACTTCGATTCTGACTGCGCTTTAAGCACGGTACAGCACTATCTAAGGATCCTGATTCGGTGTGCCTCGCTGTCTCCGACGTAGAGTGCGCCGTTCACGTCGACAAAGATTCCGTGCGGCCGGGCGAGCTTGCACTGGCGTGGTTCGGGTTCAGGGCCGTCACCACGCTCCCCGCTGCCCAGCGCGGTCGTGATGATACCGGTGTCCAGGTCAATACGTCGGATCACGTGGTTTTCGGTATCGGCGACATAGAGCGTGTGGTCAGCACCGTATGCTAGTCCTTTAGGCCCCGCAAGCGTCGCGTCGGTAGCGGGGCCCCTGTCGCCAGTGTATCCCTGCATGCCGGTACCAGCGATGTGATGAATCGTCTCATCGTTGAGATCGATCCGGTAGATGGCGTTACCTTCACGGAGCGCGAGATACAGATTCCCATCGCCGGCGGAAAC
>Ga0310345_10000213_pt1 | contig 108954 bp, 86 predicted proteins | sample HC15DNA20500_MG_FD_204667 | JGI IMG/M metagenome (GOLD analysis project Ga0310345, IMG submission 204667) | Marine microbial communities from station ALOHA, North Pacific Subtropical Gyre - HC15-DNA-20-500_MG | ecosystem: Environmental > Aquatic > Marine > Oceanic | place: Pacific Ocean: North... | reverse complement strand
ACCGGCCTGCCGGGCTCGGCTTTGACCGGGTGGGATTCGCACCCACAAGACACCTCTTCCAAGTTTCGGTCGCTACCGCATCACTCCTTCCCCTCGGACCAGCAGTGCCTGGTCGCACCTGCGCCTCCGCGCCTCTGCGCGAACAATGAATGCTCGGGCCCGAGAACGGGCCGACCGACCGACCGACCCTCAGGTCACCGCCGGCGAGCCGCCATCCCGCGGGCCTTTGCGTCATTGCGTCTTTGCGCGAAATTTGTTCGTCGCCGCCGAGAGCCACACCCACCAACCCGAACCCGGCGGCCAGCCACCACCCCGAGGCCACGTCATGTCTCTGCGCCTCTGCGCCTCTGCGTGAAATTTGCTCGGCCCCGAGGCAGGGCCGGCCGACCGACCGACCCTCAGGTCACCGCCGGCGAGCCGCCATCCCGCGGCCCTTTGCGTCATTGCGTCTTTGCGCGAAATCGTTTGTCGCCGCCGAGACTCGTTCGAGGACGGAAACGAAGAAGGCCGGCGCCCCTTCCGGGGTGCCGGCCTCCTGGCGGTCAGCGTCGCGAGCTCACTCGCTGACGGCGGCCTCCGGCGGGAGGTTGATGATGAGACCGATGTTCATCATGTGGTGGAAGTAGAAGCGCTGGTCCGACCCGTCGATCTCGCCGTCGGGCTGGCTCACGCTCGCCGCCGACGTGTTGCCGGCGAAGTCGTCTCCGGCCGGGTTCATGTCGAACGGGAAGGCGCGCCACTGGAGCGCCAGGCCGAGGAAGTCGTTGAAGTAGAGGTTGAGGCCGATGCCGAACATCGGGGCCGGGGCGAAGCGCGTGGTGCGGGCCGACTGGCTCGGACCGCACGCGGTCGGGCGCTGCGTCGCGTTCGCGTTCGCGCAGGCCGCCGCCTCCGCGCCCGTGAAGTCGGCGCGCTCCTCGACGAACGCCGCCGTGAAGCCGGCGAGCACGTAGAAGTCGGTGTCCACGAACGCGCCCTGGAAGAGGGCGAGCTTGCCGCGGAGCGGGGCGAAGATCGCGTGCACGGAGGCGAGGCCGACGAGGCGGGCGACCTGGTCGCCGAAGCCCTCGTTGTCGGGCATCGCGAGCTGGTTCCGGGCCGTCGTCTGCCCGTTGCTGATGATCTGACCCGTGAGGTCGGTGTTGATCTGGAAGGCGTTCGCGAAGTTCGCGACCGCGCCCCAGACGCCGATGCCCAGGAAGTCGGTGAAGTGGATGTTCGCCTCGAGGCCGGTCATCAGGTGACGAGCGAACTCGTCCTGCAGCGTGTAGCCGACGGTCGGGACGATGAGCTGGACGCGGCCCGTGCGGTACTGCCGCATGCGGCGGACGGCCGGGGCGCCGGCCAGCGGGCCGGTGATCTGGATCTCCTGCGCGTGCGCCGTCGCCGTGGGGGTGACGACGCTCGCGGTGGCCGCCAGGGCGACCAAGAGGAGGACGTTCGTGAGCTTCTTGGCAAGCATGGCTCTCACATCCTTCATCGCGGCAGCTGGTACTCGAACTCGAACGGGAAGAAGAACGTCAGGCCCAGGTGCACCGTCACGTTCTGCGTGAACGCCGGGTCACCCTGGGTCCAGGTCTGCGGGTTGGAGCGGTCCTCGCCCAGCGCGACCTGCAGCGCCTCGAGCTGCTCGAGGTACATGTAGTCGCGGAACTCCGCGAACACCGCGAGCCAGCGGGAGACGAAGACGCGGATGCCGACGCCGAGGTTGAAGGCCACGCGGATGTCGTAGTCGAAGTTCCGGATCTCCGGGTCGACCACCGGCACCGGGCGCGTGCGCATGATGCCCACGCCGCCGACGATGTAGGCGTCCCACTGGAAGATGAACTCGTTGAACATCGCGAACTTGCCGTAGAGCGGCACGTACGTGAACGCGAGGTGAGCGCCGAACTGGTACGCGCTGACGGGGACCGCCAGGCGCGTCGAGCGCCGCACGAAGAAGTTCAGGTCGGACTCGTTCTCGAGGCCCTCGTACCAGAGGAAGTTGGCGCCGATGGCGAGGACGTTCGTCCACCAGTAGTTGAGGCCGATCGCGATGGCCGGGTGGCTCACGAACGGGTCGTTCAGCGTCGCCGCGAACGACGGGCTGATCTCCACGCGGTTGATGCGCAGCGCGTAGATCTGCTGCACCGCGAAGATCTCCTCGCGCGCCTCGGTGGTGCGCGTCGGGCGGTCGGTGGTCGTGTCGACCTCCTCGCCGCCGCTGGCGAGGTCGCCGATCAGATCGCCGCCTCCACCCGCGTCGCCGCCGCCGGTGTCACCACCGCCTTCCGTGAAGTCCATGTCCGAGCCGCCTTCACCGCCCCCCTCGGTGAAGTCCATGTCGGACCCGCCTTCACCTTCACCGCCCCCCTCGGTGAAGTCCATGTCGGAGCCGCCTTCGCCTTCTCCACCGCCGGTGAAGTCCATGTCCGCGTCCTGCGCGGAGACGGGGCCTGCGACCCAACTCGTGACGCCCAGGGCGGCGAGCGCCGTGAACGTGACCATCCATCCGCTTCGCGAGCGCGGAGCGAGCAAAGCTCTCTGCATCGTGACCCCTTCTGCCGATCCCGAGAGATCTGGATGACCGAGCACACCTGCCCGCGACCCTCTTTCGGGGGGTCTGCGGCGATCGTCGCTGCTGGGCTTCTGCGTCTCGGGCATCGCTTCGAAAGCTGTCGTGGCTGATGACGCTGAATTTGGGTTGGGCAGAATGCCGTCCAAACCAGCGAAATTGCTACAGAATCTCAAGTCCTCTGAGAGGTGGCGGCGACTATATCACGCCGCGCGAAAACAGGGCAACGCCGTCGTTCAAGCCGCCAGCGTTTCGTCGTCGGGCTTGGCGAACAGCGCCTCGACGAAGGTGGGCGCGTCGAAGGTCCGCAGGTCCTCGACCCGCTCGCCGATGCCCACGAAATGCACCGGGAGCCCGTGCTCGTCGACGATGCCCAGGATCACGCCGCCCTTGGCCGTGCCGTCGAGCTTCGTCAGGGCGATGCCGCTGACGTCGATCGCGTCCTTGAAGAGCTGCGCCTGCTGGATGGCGTTCTGGCCGGTGGTCGAGTCGAGGACGAGCAGGATCTCGTCCACCGGGCGCTCGAGCGCCTTCTCGGCCGACCGCACCACCTTCTTCAGCTCCTCCATCAGGTTCGTCTTCGTGTGGAGTCGTCCGGCGGTGTCCGCGATTACATAGTCGGCGCCTTCGTCGCGGGCCTTCTTGATCGCGTCGAAGATGACCGAGGCGGGATCCGCGCGGTCCTTCCCCTTCACGACGTCGCAGCCGACCCGGCGGCCCCAGACCTCGAGCTGGAGCACGGCGGCGGCGCGGAAGGTGTCGCCAGCGGCGAGGATCACCTTCTTGCCTTCGTCCTGGAAGCGGCTCGCGAGCTTGCCGATCGTCGTGGTCTTGCCCACGCCGTTGACGCCGACGACCAGGATGACGCCCGGGGTCTGGGCGGGCTTGCGGTAGACGCCGCCGCTCGCGGTGCCCGGCGCGTCGAGGATGCCGCGCGCCTCCTGACGGAGCGCCTTCCAGACCTGGTCCTCGTCGCCGAGCTGGTCGTTGTTCATGCGCTCCTTGAGCCGCTCGAGGATCTTCTCGGAGGTCTTCACGCCGATGTCGGCGGTGATCAGGACCTCCTGGATCTCGTCGAGGAGCTCCGGATCGATCTCCTTCTTCTTTCCGAAGAGCTTGGCCAGCCGGGCGATGAAGCCGCCGCGGGTGGAGGCGAGGCCCTTCTTGAGCGCCTTGACGTCCTCCTCGGACGGGCCGCGCTCGGTCGGCTCCTCGGCCTCGGGCGCCTCTTCTTCGGCGACCGGCTCCTCGGCGACCTCGTCGGGCGCCTCGGCCGCGGGCGCCTCGACCTCGGCGGGCGCCGCCTCCTTCTTCTCCTCGGCCTTCGCCGGCTCGGGGCGCGCCTCCGCCGCGCCGGCGGGCGGCTTCGCGGCCTTCTCGGCGACCTTCTTCTGGGTGGGCTTCGCCGCGGGCTCGGCCTCGGGCTTCTTGGGCGGCGTCTCCTCGGGCAGCGCGTCGCCCTTGCCTCGGAGGAGGAGGTACGCGACGACGGCGACGACCAAAATCGCCAGCGCGATGCCCACTACGGTGCCGGTATCCATGCTTCCTCGCGTGCTGGAAGAGCGCCCACCTGGGGCGAAGGCGGCCCACTATAGAGAGGCCCGTGCGCGGCCGTCAACGCCGTCTCGGATCAGTCGCGAGACGCGTCCAGCGCCTGGGCGACCGAGCGGGCCCGCTGGCCGATCTCGGTCACGTCCTCGGGGCTCGGGTGCGGGGCCGCGTAGGCCGCGCGCTCGACCGCCTCGGTGAGGGTCGCGGCCTCCCGTCGCGCGCTGCGCTGGGCGCGGTCCAGCAGCTCGCGCGGCGTCCAGAGCGCCCACCAGCGTCGACCCGGCGCGAGCCGCTCGGCCACCTCGCGGTAGTGCCGGACCGCCACCTCGCGCAGGCTCCGGAGCCGCACCCGCGTGTCCAGCCAGCGCCCGCCGTGGGGGACCTGGATCACCGCGTCTCGCTCCTCGTAGCCGGGCGCGGAGACCTGGAGGCGGTGCTCTCCGTCGGCCAGATCGGAGAAGGTGAAGGCGCCGCTCGCGTCGGCGCGCGCCTCGTGGGCCTCCCCGGCCGCCTCGATCGTGATCCGCGCGCCCGGGATCGCCGCGCCCGAGTCCGCGTCGAGGACCCGGCCGCCGACCGCGCGATGCGTCGCGCCGCGGACCTCCCCGGCGCCGGCCCGGATCCCGGGCGGGGGAGGGGGCGGCACCGTGCGGGTGGAGGCGCGGGTCGGCTCGGGGGCGCTCCGCCGGGAGATCCAGAAGATCGCGGCCGCGCAGATCGCCATCGGGAGCAGCAGCCAGGGCCACGGCGCCGACGACGGCGCCGCGAGCGTCACCGAGATCGCCGGGGACTCCGCGCTCGGGCGCCACGGCGCGTCGCTGGTGAAGCGGGCCCGGACGGCGACGGTGCCCGAGAGCCCGTCGAGCTGCAGCTCCCGGGCGAAGCGCCCCTCGGCGTCGGTGAGCACGGTGTCCAGGTGGCGGTCGCCGGCGAAGAGGCCGACCGCGCGGCGGGGGAGGGCGCCCCCGCTGTCGGTGAGGCGGCCCTCGATCCGGAGGGGGGCCCCCAGCTCGAGGTGGGTCGGGGTGGCGTCCAGGGTGAGCGAGGCCGCCCGGAAGCGGACCACCATCACCTCGGTCTGGGCGCGCGATCGCCGGTCGTCGCGCTCGCTGGTGACCACGAGGCGTCCGGCGGCCGGGGGGCCGAGCCGGGCGCTCTCGACCTCGAGCACGACCGTTCCGTCGTCGCCGGTCGTGCCCCCCGCGAGGCGATCGCCGAGCTCGCTCGCGAGCGTGACCTCGAGCCCCGCGCCGCCCTCCGCCGAGCGCGCGCGGACCTGGAGGCGGTGCACCGGGCGATCGAGATCGAGCCGATCGACGCGCTCGCCGTCCGCCCGGGAGAGCCCGAGCTGCACGTGCGCCCGCTCGAGATCGAGCTCCTGGGCGACGTCGATCCGCTGGTAGCGCGCGTCGCCGGCGTAGCTCGCCCGGATGTCGTAGCGCCCGGTCTCCACCGGGAAGGTCGCGGCGAGCCGCCCGAGCGCGTCGGTCCGCCCGCGCTCGCTGCGGCTGCCGCCCTCGTCGGGCTCGAGGCGGATCTCCACCGGCTGGTCGGGCAGGGGCTCGCCGCGATCGTCGCGGAGCACGCCGGTCACCTGCACCTCCGCCGGCCGGCGCTCGACCCGGAGCTCGATCCTCGACTCCGCCCGCACCCGGACCGTGGGCTGCGCCGCGGCGGGGAGGGCGGGGGTCGCGGTCAGGCAGATCAGCGCGGTGAGCGCGGCGCGCACTTCAGGACGGTGCCGCTCTCGCCGTTCGCTCGCAAGAGGACCGTTGAATCCCAGCCGCGAAGGCGCGATGATGATCAGCCTGGATTGAAGGATTCCGAGCTTGGCTTCGTCGGTGATGGCTGGGGGAGGAAGGGGCCTAGGTTGAGCAGCAGGAATCGGGTCGGGTCGACCCGAGCGAAACACGCTGCGCGCCGACGATCGCGCGCGCCGCTCTGGACCAGCGTCGGGGCCGCTCTGGCCACGCTGCTCGCCGTCTCCGCCGTCGCCTACGCCGACGCGCGAACGGACTACCTCGTCCGCGCGCTCCGCACCTCGCAGATGTTCCGGGTGCGCGCCCAGGCCGCCATCTCTCTCGGCGCGGTGCAGACCGAGCCTCAGGTCGTGGAGGCGCTCACCGCGGCCCTGCGCGACGATCACCCGACGGTCCGCGCGGCCGCCGCCTCCTCGCTCGAGCGCCACGGCGATCCCAGCGCGCTGCCGGCGCTGCGCGCCGCGACCCGAGATCGCGAGCGCGCCGTCGCCCAGGCGGCCGAGCGGGCGATCCGTACGCTGGAGCGCGTCGCCCGCAGCCAACCCCAGCGCCACCCGCGCGGCCGGTCCCGCGGCTCGTCGGGGTCCAGCTCCTCGTCCGGTCCCGCGCGCTACTACGTCGCGGTCGGCCAGCCCGGTACCCGGGTGAGCGGCGTCTCGCGCGACGTGCTCGACCGGGCCCGGAGCGTCATCGCGTCGACCGCCGGCGGCATGTCCGGCGTCGAGATCGCCCCCGAGGGGGAGCGCCCGCGCGCCGCCCAGCGCGTGCTCAGCCAGCGTTCGCTGGTCGGCTACTACCTCGACAGCTCGATCGTCGAGCTGGAGTCGCGCCCCGGCGGCGGCCTCCGGGCCCGCGTCTCCGTGGTCCTGCAGTCCTACCCGGACCGGAACATCCGCAGCATGCTCAACGGATCGGCGACGGTCATGGGCGCGACCGGGGCGCAGGCCCAGCAGCAAGCCATCGAGGGCGCGATCCGCGGCGCCCTCCGCAACCTGCCTCAGGCCATGGCGGCGGCCGCCGCCTCGGCGCAGGCCTCGCAGCCCTCGCGGCGAGGCAGGCGGAGGCGGCGATGACGCAGCCCGTAAGTGGACACGCGTTCGCGCCGCTCGGTACCTTTTCGAATGGACGGGACGGGATCGGAGCCATCGACCATGACCGCTGACGCCCAGGGGATGACCACGGCGAAGCCGAAGCAGCCGAAGCGTCGGCTGCGCAACTTCCTGCTCGAGCCGCGCTTCCAGCTCAAGTACACCCTGGCGGTCGTGCTCGTGACGGTGCTCGTGACCGGCGTCGTCGGCGCCTGGCTCGGCAGCGAGGCGTACAACTACTCGAAGGGCATGTCGCAGATGCTCCTGATGCAGCAGGAGATGAGCGAGATGGCCGTCGACGCGGAGCTGCACGCGCTGTTCGAGCGCGAGGCGGCCGAGCGGGACGCGCAGGTGCTCGAGCAGATCTCGCTCGGGATCGGCGCCCTGGTGGTGATCCTCTCGCTGGCGCTCGGCTTCACCGGGATCATCGTGACCCACCGCGTGGTCGGTCCGGCCTACAAGCTCCGGCTCCTCCTCGGCGACGTGGCGAGCGGCCAGCTCAACACCAAGGGCGGGCTGCGGAAGGGCGACGAGCTCCAGCACGTGGGCATCGCCTTCAAAGACATGGTCAAGGCGCTCCGCGCCCGCCGCGAGGAAGAGCTCGCCCAGCTCGACGAGGCCCTCGAGGCCGCGCGCGAGGAGGGCACCGACGCCAAGGTCGTCGAGCAGCTCGAGCGTCTCCGCGAGCGCCTCGCGGCCGTGCTCGAGACCTGATCAGAAGGCGTCCTCGAGGTAGTCGACGTCGCCCTCGGGCGTGTCGAAGGTGACGGCGGCGGCGTCGAAGCGGGCGTGCACCCCGGGCCAGCCGTGCTCGCCCATCCAGATCGCCGCCGCCCGGCGGATGCGGGCGATCTTCGCGGCGTCGATCGTCTCGAGCGGAGAGAAGCCCGCGCTCCGCGCCCGGGCCCTGACCTCGCAGAAGATCGCCAGCCGGCCCCGCCGGGCGACGATGTCGATCTCGAGCCGCCCGACCCGCGCGTTCCGGGCCACGATCGCGTAGCCCCGCGCCTCGAGCAGCCCGGCGACGATCGCCTCGGCTCGCTGCCCCAGCTTCTGCTTGTCCGCCGCCGCCGCGCGGCGGCTCTTGCTCCCGAAACCCTTGCTCCCGAAACGACGACGGCCCACGCCGGCGCATCGCCGGGTGGGCCGCGAGGTTGCGTCTCGCGCGGGAGATCGCGTCAGGGGGTCGGGCAGTTGTCGTAGACGCCGGCCGGGAGCTCGCGATCGTCGTTCTCGCGGCGGCAGGGCACGCAGTAGCCGCCGACGACGCCGTCGCCGCCGGTGGTCACGAGATCGTCCACGCAGGTGAAGCCGTCGCCGCAGTTGCAGAGCGGCGTGTTGGCGGCCGCGCCCGGGCCGAGGCTGCAGCGGCAGCTGCAGAACACCTGGGTGTCCACCTCCTGCTGGGTCACGCAGTCCGTGTCCCCGGCGCCGCACGACGGCTCGCCGACGATCTTCTCGGGGTTGCCGTTGAGCGCGAAGACCATGCAGGTCCGCGTCCGGCACTGGACCGATGACGTCTCGATGTAAACCTCGGCGGCGTCGAAGCCGTCGGGCAGGCCGTCCCCGTCGCGATCCTCCTGAGGGATGTTCTCGGGGATGCACGGATCGCCGATCGGGGATCCGGTGCAGCCGGCGACCAGCAAGGGAACGAGGAACACGCCGTAGCCGAGCAGTCGGCTCACCAAACGATGCATGCTGCGGTTCTCCAGAAGAATTTCCGACCCAAGGTCGTGGGGGGTCGAAGGTTCGTAGGGGGTTGTGAATTCCGAACGATCTCGGCCCCTGCGATCGACGCCGACCGCGAATGGCGGCAACGCTACGCCGCCGCGTGGCGAAGTGTCAAGACGCTCTCGCCAGGAGGGTGCAGGGAGCGACTGCCCCTTGACAATGCGAGGCCCGACTCTGTACGATGGCGCCCCATTAGGTTCTAAGGCGTCGATATTACTAGAGAAATCCGGCGACGAAGGGGCTGGGCGAGCCGCCCGCTCCCTCGCACGCCACGCGGATGACGAGAAGACGGCCTTTTGATGACGGTCTCTACTGGTGACGGTCCATTCGGACGGAATAGGGGACGAGCCCATGAGGCATGACCGACGAGTCGCACGTAACGTTGTTCTTCTGGGCGCGGCCTGCCTGCTCGCGCTCTCCTCGGTGAGCTCTCGCGCCCAGGCGCAGGACATGGTCTTCAGCGTCGAGGAGACCGGTCAGCCGCCGGCTCCGCCGGCCGAGGGGCCGCCCTCCGAGGCCCTCGCCAACGCGCTCCGCCTCTACCAGCAGGAGCGCTACATGGAGGCGTCGGTGCAGTTCCAGCGCGTCGTCGAGGGGGAGACCCAGGACGCGCCGGCCAACGTGCAGAAGGCGCAGTTCTTCCTCGGGAAGGCGCTCTACCACCTCCGCTTCTACCAGTCGGCGCTGGCGATCTTCGACGAGATCACCCAGCAGGGGCAGGGCCACAACTACTTCGGCCAGACCCTCCAGTGGCTCGCGCAGCTCGCGACGCAGCTCCCGGAGCCGGCCGGCATCATCGAGAAGGTCGGCCGCTACGGCACCGACGAGCTCGAGCAGTTCAACACCGGTGAGACCGCCGATCTGTACAACCAGCTCATCTATCTGATGGGCCGTCACAAGTACAACCAGGGCGAGTTCGAGGAGGCGATCCGCCTCTTCCAGCGCGTCGATCGCCAGAGCGACTACTACGTCTACGGCCGCTTCTTCGAGGGCATCGCCCACGTTCGCACCCGCCGGGCGCAGCCGGCCATTCAGGCGTTCCGGGCCATCATCGACGCGATCGACGAGGGCGTGACCGGCGTCGAGGACACCCAGCGCATGGACGACCTGGCGTGGCTCTCGCTCGCGCGCGTCTACTACACCGCCGCCAACCGCACCGACGCGGAGACCGGCGAGCGCACGATCGACGGCACCCTGCTCGGCAACGCGGTCGTCGCCTGGAACAACATCGGCACCGGCAGCGAGTACTGGCTCGACGCGCTCTTCGAGGAGTCGTGGGCCTTCTTCCTCGCCGACGAGTACTCGCGCGCGATGGGCAACATCCACACGCTCTTCAGCCCGTACTTCGAGGACGCGTACTACCCGGAGGCGCTCGTCCTCAAGGCCGTGATCTTCTTCTCCGCCTGCCAGGTGGAGAACGCCGAGGCGATGATCTCGCAGTTCCACGAGCGTTACGATCCGGTCCAGGCGGAGCTCACCAGCACGCTGGCCCAGTTCGAGGACAACCAGCAGTTCTTCGAGTTCCTCCAGCGCGTCCGCTCGGGCGAGGCGAACCTCAGCCCCCGCATCCGCGGCGTCGTCTCCTCGGCGCTCTCGGACCGCACGCTCCTGCGCCACCTCGAGTACGTCCGCCTCCTCGAGGCGGAGGAGGCGCGGCTGAACCAGGCGCCCGACGAGTTCAAGAACTCGAGCCTCGGCAGCCGGATCCTGCAGGACATCTTCGTCGCGAAGTCCTTCGCGATCGATCAGACCGGCGACCTCGCGCGAGGCCGCTACAACCGCCTGATCGACGAGCTCAACGAGCTCATGAACCAGGTGGACACCGTCGAACTCGAGATCGCGACCTTCCAGCGCGGTCAGCTGTCGCAGGAGATGCAGCAGCAGCAGAGCGAGGTCGCCCGCTCCGGCGGCCTCGACGTCGAGGTCGACGAGGAGCACCAGATCTGGCCGTTCGACGGCGAGTACTGGCGCGACGAGCTGGGCTTCTACCGCCAGCAGGTCACCTCCCAGTGCGGACGGTGACGGTGAGGAGCTCGGACCGGTTCGAAGGAAGAGAGCCCCGGCAGCGGGGCTGAGAGGGTGAGCAGCATGCGTCGCAATCGACTGGCACTACTGGTGGTCGCCTCCGCGCTCGTCGCGGGCGGAATCCCGCTCGCGGTCGGAGCCCAGGGGGACGGCGAAGAGGCCGCCGCGAACGCGTCGGTGCCCGAGGGGATCCCCTCGGCGCCCCGGGGCGTCTGCATCCGGCCCGACGCCCGGCAGAACGTCGAGCGTTGTCCCGACAACGCGCCGCCGCCCTCGAAACGGGCGGGATCGCGTCCGACCGGGGTGGACAGCCAGGTCGCGTCGCACTTCCGCGAGACCAAGCGTCGCGAGGAGGAGACCAAGGGCACCGGCATGACCGGCCCGTCGATCGAGATCGACGCGGCCACCGCCCGCGGTCGTGAGCGCATGGAGGCCCGCGCGCTCAACCTCCTCCAGCGCGAGGTCACGGTGCTCGAGCGCCTCGTCGGCCGCACCCGCGCCGGCGACCCCCGCGGCGCCGACTACCTCCTGCGCCTCGCGGAGACGCAGTTCGAGCTGCAGCAGTATTACAACACCCGCGCGCGAGCGATGGACCAGCCGATCTTCGAGGCCCGCCAGTCGAAGAACGCCTCGCAGGTCCAGCAGCTCCAGCAGCAGCAGCGGCAGGCGGAGGAGCAGCTCCAGAACTACCGCCAGGAGGCGATCCGCACCTACGCGCGCCTCGTCCGGGACTACCCGAACTACCGCAACATGGACCAGGTCCTGTTCTCGCTGGCCTTCGGCCTCGAGGAGATGCGGCAGTTCCAGCGGGCCCGTCAGGTCTATCACCGCCTGATCAAGGGCTTCCCGCAGTCGCGCTTCATCCCGCACGCCTACCTCTCGTTCGCCGAGTACTACTTCGGCGAGGGGGACATGCGCGCGGCGCAGCAGTTCTACTCGAAGGTCACCGAGATCCCCGCCGAGCGGAACCCGGTCTACGGCTACGCGCTCTACAAGCAGGCGTGGGCCATGTACAACCTCGAGGACTTCCGAGGCGCGCTGACCCAGTTCGTGCGCACGGTCGAGTTCGCGCAGCAGAACCCGGACGCGCGGGACGCGGCCAACCTCGCGCGCCAGTCGAGACGCGAGCTGGTCTTGCCCTACTCGCGGGTGGGCACACCACGGAGAGCGCTCGAGTTCTTCCGGAGATACGCGACCGACGACGATCAAGCGCTCGAGATGCTCGAGAGCCTGGCCGAGCTCTATTACGACACGGGTAACTGGCCCGAGACCATCGAGGTCTACCACCGCCTGATGGCGGAGCGCTCCGAGGGCCCGCGCCTCTGCTACTGGCAGAGCCGCGTCACCAACGCCGTCGTGTCGTCGCGCCCCAAGGACGAGCAGGTCACCGAGGTGCGTCGCCTGGTCGACGTCCAGGAGTCGTTCGCCAACGCCGGGCACCCGGCCGAGGCGGTCACGGAGTGCAAGCAGGCCACGGCCGCGGTGCTCGTCGAGCTCGCCACCGCCTGGCACCGCGAGGCGATCGGCACCGACGACCAGCCGGGCACCAACGACGTCAACACGATGCGCGGCGCGGCCGCCCTCTACCGGGTCGTGCTCGATCGCTTCCCGAACATGGAGGACATGCAGTTCCCGGACATCGATCGGCGCGACTGGCCGACCGAGTACCGCGTGTCCTACTTCTACGCGGAGCTCCTCTGGCGCATGGAGGACTGGGCCACCTGCGGCCCGGCCTTCGACCGCGTCGTCGAGCTGAACCCGCAAGGCGAGTTCACCCAGGACGCCGCCTACGCCGCCGTGCTCTGTTACAACAACCTGTACCAGCAGCAGTACCAGGGCCGTGAGCGCGAGACGCGCGGCGGCGGGGTCGGCGACGAGAACCCCTGCGAGGGCATGCGAGGGCGACGCCTGCGTCGCTGCGAGGCCGAGCAGGAGGAGCGCGCCGAGGCGACCCGTTATGTGCCGCGCGAGCTCAACGACACCGAGAACGGCATGCTCAACGCGTTCAACCGCTTCGTCTGCTTCGTCAGCGACAGCGACGAGCTGCCGACCATCAAGTACCGGCGCGCCCGGATCTACTACGAGTCGAACCAGTACGAAGAGGCGGCCGTCATCTTCCGCGACATCGCGCTGAACCACCGGGACAGCGAGCTGAGCGAGTACGCGGCGAACCTCTACCTCGACTCGCTCAACATCATGGGCACGCAGTGGCAGCGCACGAGCTGCATCGGCGAGATCCGGGACAACATCGAGCCGCTCGCGGGGGCGTACTGCGCCAACAGCGGGCAGCGCGACGAGCACCCGGAGCTCTGCCAGGTCCTCGACCAGCTCCGGTGTGACACGCTCCGGCTGCAGGCCGAGGCGGCGACCCGCGAGGAGCGCTTCCGCGACGCGGCCCAGACCTACGTCACCATCGCCCGCGAGCACCGCGAGTGCGGCCGGCTCGACGAGGTCCTCTACAACGCGTCGATCAACTACGAGGCGGCGCGTCTCCTCGGTCGCGCCATCCGCGTGCGCACGGTCCTCATCCGGAACTTCCCGGAGAGCCCGCTCGCCCGCCGCGCGGTCTTCCTCGTCGGCGCCAACTACCACGCGCTCGCCATCTACAACCAGGCGGCCGAGTGGTACGAGCGCTTCGCGCGGGAGTACCCGGGCGAGGACGGCAGCGAGTGCACCGAGGAGCAGCGCGAGGGCGGCACCTGCGCCATCGCCCACGAGGCGCTCCAGAACGCAGTGTTCTTCCGACTCGGCCTCGGCCAGGAGGAGCAAGCGATCGACGACGCCGAGCTCTTCGAGCGCAACTACCGGCAGCGCATGCCGCGAGAGACCTCGCAGGTCATGTTCTCGCTGGGCTCGATCTACGAGCGCCAGAACAACTGGCAGCGCGTGTTCCAGCACTACCGCGGCTGGCTCCGCAGCTACGGCCGCCGGGCGCTCCCGCACGAGGTCATCCGGGCGAACGTCCAGATGGGCCGCGCGCAGTGGGAGCTCGAGGAGCGCGACGACGCGAAGCGCTACTTCGAGGCCGCCGTCCGCGAGTGGACCCGCAACGCGGGTGAGCGGATCGCCGGGCTCGACGACGTGAGCGACGAGGACAAGCAGCTCTTCCTGGCCCGGGCGAAGGACGCCACCAGCGAGGCGCTCTTCTACCTCGCCGAGTACGAGTACGCGGCGTTCCGCATGATCCGCTTCCCGCGCTTCCGCGGGGGCCGGAGCCTCCAGCGCGTGCAGCGCTGGGCGGAGCGCGACTTCGCCGAGTGGCTCAACGAGAAGCGCGAGGCGCTCGTCCAGGCGGAGGCGGCCTACAACCGCATCGCCGAGCTCGAGATTCCGCAGTGGCAGATCGCCGGCGCCGCGCGCGTCGGTGAGATGTACCGGAGCTTCATGGACCAGATCCGTGGCGCCCCGATCCCCGAGGAGATCGAGAACGACGACGAGCTCTACGGTATCTACGTCGACGCGCTCGAGAACGCGGCCCGGCCGCTCAACGCGCAGGCGCTGGACAAGTTCCAGTTCTGCCTGACCACCGCCACGCGCGTCCGCTGGTTCAACGAGTTCTCGCAGCAGTGCGAGCAGGAGCTGAACCAGCTCGACCGGGCCAACTACCCCATGGCGGCGGAGCTGCGCGGCGAGGCCAACTACATCCAGCGGCAGGTCGCACGTCCCGGCGCGGTCCGGCTCCAGACGGAGCAGGACGCCGAGGAAGAGGACTCGTCCATCCCCGACGGCGCGACGGAGAACTGATCATGAGGATCCCGATGAATCACCTTCGTTCGATCTCCGTGCTCGGCTGCCTCCTGGCCGTCGGGTGCGGCGGCGGCGGCGCCGAGGGCAACGCGGCCACCAACGAGACCGGCAACGTCATCCGCACCGCGGGCGGCTCGGCCGTCACCGAGGAGGCGCACAACCACTGGCGCGAGGCGATCGCCATGTTCGAGCGCCACGACGCCGCCGACGCCGAGGTCGGCTGGACGACCGAGTCGTGCCAGCAGGTCCAGGCGAAGTTCGAGCAGGCCAACGGCGCGCAGGGCGGCAGCTTCACGGAGGCCATCTACATGATGGGCGTCGTGAGCGGCCGCTGCGGCAACGACGAGCAGGCGCTGCAGTACTACCAGCAGGCCATGCAGACCAACGAGAACTACTGCGGCTCCCGGGTCGGCGTGGGTCTCGCGGACATGCGGGCCGGCCGCACCCAGCAGGCGCGGCAGCACTTCGAGCGGGCGATCGCCAACGACAACCAGTGCACCTCGGCCTACGTGAACCTGGCGATCATCCAGCGCCAGAACGAGGCCGAGGTCCGCGAGGCGCTCAACAACCTCCGCCGCGCGCTCGCCATCGAGTCGGACTACCTGCCGGCCTTCAACCAGATGGCGCTCCTCTACCTGGGTCAGGCGGCGGAGAACCAGCAGATGCTCGACCTCGCCGAGGTCGTGTGTCGTCAGGCGCAGCTCATCAACCCGCGCTACGCGCCGATCTACAACACCTGGGGCCTCATCAACGTCCGCCAGGGGAACATCATCGCGGCGCTCGCGAAGTTCGAGCGGGCCTTCAACCTCGATGCGGATCTCTTCGAGGCCTACATGAACTTCGGCCAGCTGACGATCAGCTTCCGGGGCTACGAGGACGCGGCGCGGGCCTTCGGGCGGGCGCGCGAGCTCGAGCCGGACAACTACGACGCCATCATCGGGCTCGGCGCCGCTCAGCGCGGTCTCACCCAGCTCGACGAGGCCGAGGCGACCTACCGCGCGGCCATCGAGCTCGACGCGGCGCGCCCCGAGGCCTACTTCAACCTCGGCCTGCTCTACCAGGACTTCAAGGGCGGTCAGATCCCCGATCTGGAGCAGGCGAAGAACTTCTACCAGCAGTTCACCCAGCGGGCGGGCAGCCAGGAGCGCTACGCGGAGACGGTCGAGACCGTGAACCGCAGCTGCCGGCGCCGACCCACCACCGGACGGCGACGCCGCCGCGAGGGACAGAGCGAGTGGGTGGGCGACTGTCGTCCCGGTCGGATCCAGCAGATCGACGAGGCGATCACCACCATGCGGCAGCTGCAGGAGATGCAGCAGCAGATGCAGCAGCAGCAGCAACAGCAGCCGGCGCCCGCGGAGGGCGGCGGTGAAGGGGGCGGCGAGGGCTGAGCCTCGTCCGCCCTGGGTGTAGGATCGGGAGAAATCGCGCTCGGCGAACTTTGTGGGAACCGAGCACCGGCGGCGCTGTCGGACGAGGCGAGGACGCTTCGGAGGCAGGGCCGCCGTTGACCCAAAGGGTGGGTCGCGAGTAGGATTCGCGCGGTTCGTCACGCCGGAAGGCGGCGAGCCCTGACTCGGAGAGCCGACATGAAGAAGTTTCTCATCGCACTCGGATTGGCAGTGGGCACGGCGGCGTTCGCGGCGCCTGCGACCTCGTTCGCGCAGGACGGGGCCGACACCACCTACGACTTCGAGGACGACCTGGTCACCGGTGACCTGGTTCGCCCCGATGGAGAGATGCTCAACGTCCGCCGTCGAGGCCGCCGCGCCTCGTTGATCCGGGTCCGGGAGCATTTCATCCCCGAGATGCTCAAGTCGGTCGAGAATCTCTGAGATCCCGCTGAAGAAGCGCCCTCGAGCCAGTCACACAGCCAGGCCAGCGCACGCTGGGATTCGGGAGTGAACAGTGTCTAAGGTCCCCCTCACATTCAGCATCTACAAGGGCGACGAGCTCGAGCGCACCGAGACGCTGACCCAGGACATCATCAAGGTCGGCAAGCTTCCGTCGAGCCACCTGCGGATCGAGGACGACAACGTCTCCCGCATGCACGCGGTGATCGAGGTCACCGGGCCCGACGAGATCTTCATCATCGATCTCGGGTCCGCGGCCGGCACCATCGTGAACGGCAAGAAGGTCAACAAGACCCAGCTGCAGAGCGGTGACGAGGTCGTGCTCGGCGACACCCGCGTGGTGGTCGAGATCGGCAGCGCGTCGGCCCAGGAGGCGGTCCCGACCGCCGAGGCCCCCGCGCCGGCCGCTTCGGCGGTGCCGGTCGCCTCGGCGCCTTCGCCCACCGCGGCCAACCCGTTCGCGACCAACGCGGGCGCGGGCGGCGGCGCGCTCCCGAACCCGTTCGCGGCTCCGGCGGCGGCGGCTCCGGCGCCCCAGCAGCAGACCGCGGCCGGCGGCGGCGACGTGCGCTACGGCATCGCGGCGAGCGGCCCGCCGGTGAACCCGGCCGAGGTCGAGAGCAGCGAGACCGCGGCCGAGGTCGTGATCATGTGGGGCGACATGAGCGTGCTCCACGTCGAGCACCTCTCGCCGCCGCGTCCGTTCTACGTGGGGGAGGGCGCCGACACCGACTACCTCCTCGAGAGCTCCGTGCTCGGCACGCAGCGCATGCCGGTCGTCGTCCAGGCGGGCAGCGGCGCGGCGGTCGTCGTGCCCGAGGGCGCCGAGGGCGAGGTCACGGTCGGCGACCAGACCATGAGCTGGGCCGAGCTGAAGGCCGGCGGCAAGCTGCAGCCCGCGAGCGAGATGCAGGGCGCGATGATGTACCCGCTCCCGGCGGGCGCGGTCGCGAAGGTCCGCTACAAGGGCTTCACCTTCATGACCAAGAGCACGTCGGCCGGCCGCAAGGTCGGGGCGGGCATGGACATCGAGTGGAAGCGCTACATCTGGACGGCGGTCTCGGTCGCGGTCCACGGCGCGATGCTCCTGATGTTCTACTTCCTGCCGCCGCGTCCGGCCTCGCTCTCGCTCGATCTGCTCAGCGCGGACTCCCGCCTCGTCGAGTACCTGATGGAGCCCCCGGAGACCCAGGAGGAGGAGACTCCCGAGTGGCTCCAGGAAGACCAGATGGACGACAACGAGGGCGGCACCGGCAAGCGCCATCGCGACGAAGAGGGCGCGATGGGCGAGGAGTCCTCGGAGAAGACCAACAACCGCTACGCGATCGAGGGTCCGCAGGACAACACCGACCCGCAGATGGCGCGCGAGCAGGCCCGTGAGCAGGCGGCCACCGTCGGCGCGATCGGCGTGCTCCAGGCGATGACCGGCTCGTGGAACTCGCCGACCTCGCCGTACGGCGCGGACCAGGCGATCGGCAACGACCCGATGAGCGCGATCGGCGCCCTGATGGGTGACCAGATCGGCAGCAACTTCGGCTTCGGCGGCCTCGGCCTGCGCGGCACCGGCCGCGGCGGCGGCGGCACCGGCGAGGGCACGATCGGCCTCGGCAACCTCGGGACGATCGGTCACGGCGGCGGCGGCGGCACCGGCAGCGGCTACGGTCGCGGCGCGGGCGGTCTCCGCGGTCGCTCGGCGCGCGTGCCCCGCATCCGCACCGGCAACGCGGACGTCCGCGGCTCGCTGAGCCGCGAGGTCATCCGCCGCGTCATCCGGCGCCACATCAACGAGGTCCGGTTCTGCTACGAGCAGGAGCTCAACCAGCGCCCCGATCTCGAGGGTCGCGTGATGGTCAGCTTCATCATCTCGCCCACCGGCGCGGTGCAGTCGGCCACGGTCGGCAACTCGACCATCAACAACCAGCGGGTGGAGAGCTGCATCGCCGGCGCGGTGCGTCGCTGGACCTTCCCGGCGCCCGACGGCGGCGGCGTGGTCGGCGTGAACTACCCGTTCGTGCTCAGCTCGCAGGGCTGAGGGTCCGGGCCGAGCGCGGCCCGAGACCACCGAGAGAGGCGAGCCCCCCGGGGCTCGCCTTTCTTCGTTGTGGGGCCTTCCCCCGACAGAGCGAACTGCGCGTAATTACGCTTGAGCCGCGGGGCTCGGCTCCCTTAGTATCGCCCGGCGCCGCGCCCCGGAGGGCGCGCGCAACGTACCTCGTGAGGAGACAGTCGATGAAGCGTGTCAGGGCCCTCTCCGTCGGCCTCTTTACGTTCGTCTTCTTGATCGGCGGCAACTGCTCGCGGACGCGAGTCGAGTCGATCACGGCGATGAACGAAGGCGTCGTGCTCGCCGCGCAGAAGCAGTACGTGGAGGCCGCCGAGAAGCTCGAGCGAGCCAGCCAGATCGATCCGACCAACGATCAGGCGTTCTGGAACCTGGCCATCGTCCACATGGAGATGAACAAGTTCGAGCGCGCCAAGGACGATCTGCAGCGCGCGATCGACGTGAACCCCGACGTCGCCGGCTACCACGAGAAGCTCGGCACCGTGCTGATGGAGCTCGAGGACTGGGACGGCGCGCAGGCCGCGTTCGGCCGCGCGATCGAGCTCGACGAGCAGCTCTTCAAGGCGCACTACAAGCTCGGTCAGGTCCACGAGCGGATGGACAACCCGCAGGACGCGTTGCGTGAGTACACGGCGGCCGTCACCTCCGGTCCGCGCTTCATCGAGGCCTACCGCGCGCTCGGCCGGCTCTACGCCGACCTCGGCTACCTCGACGAGTCGATCCAGGTGCTCCAGTCGGGGCTCCAGGTCGTCGTCTCCGGCACCGAGGACGAGGCGCACCTGCACCACCTGCTCGGCACCGTCTACCAGCAGCAGCAGAACTACGACGCCGCGGTGCAGGAGTTCCGCGCCGCCCTCGGCCTGATGCCGAGCCTGCGCGAGGCGCTCTTCGCGCTCGGCTGGACCTACTCGCTCCAGGACAACCGCGAGGAGGCCCGCCGCTACCTGCAGCGCTACGTGGACAGCGCGGGCGGCGACGCCCCCGCCCACTACCTCAAGGCGGCTCGCGATCGCCTCGTCGACCTCGGGGGGCCGTGACGCGAGTCACGTCCCCCGACGCTGGCCGCCATCGCGCCAGCGCTGAGCTTCGCGTCCAGCGCGCCCCCGCACCCCTCGCCCGAGGGGAGCGCCGAAGGGCTGCGTCCGTGGGCGCTTCTATGAGACTATTCGGGCGCGCCAGGACGGCGTGACCAGGGAGGCCTCCGTGTCGGATCAGGAGAACGAGAGCCCCGAGATCGAGATGGACGAGACCCCGGAGGAGGCCGCCGAGGCGGCGCCGCCCGCCGGTCGCGAGCCGAACGAGGAGGAGCTCGCGCAGCTCGCCGAGCTCGACGAGACCATCGAGAAGTACACCGAGCAGAAGCGTTGGTCCGACGTCATCAAGGCGGTCGTGGCCAAGGCCGAGCTGCACCCCGACCCGGCGCAGAAGATCGAGCTCTTCGCCGAGGCCGGGCGCATGTACCTCGACAAGTCGTCCAACCAGGCCGAGGCGATCAAGTGCTTCGAGGCCGTGCTCGAGCACGACGCCCTGAACCTCGAGGCGATCGAGCAGCTCAAGGAGATGTACGAGAAGCGCCGCGACTGGGAGTCGCTCGTGCGCATCCGTCAGCGCGCGGCGAAGCTCATGGACGAGGCCGACCGCCTCTTCGAGTACGTCGAGATCGCGCAGCTCGCGACCCAGCGCCTCCGCAAGCCCGACATCTGCATCGAGCTCTGGCAGGCGGTCCTCGAGGAGGATCCCGAGAACCACGAGGCGCTCGAGGCGCTCTCGCAGCTCTACGAGCGGGCCCGCGACTGGGAGCCGCTCGCGCGCGTGCTCGACAAGCGGGTCGAGCAGATCTCCGACGAGAAGGAGCTCAAGCAGGCGCTCCAGAAGCTCGGCATGATCTACGCCGACAAGATCGGCGACGACGAGGGCGCGGTCCGCGCGTTCCAGCGCCTGCTCGTCCTCGATCCCGACGATCGTCGCGCGCAGGAGCAGCTCAAGCGGCGCTACGTCTCCCTGAAGGCGTGGGACGAGCTCGAGGACTTCTACGCGGCCACCGAGAAGTGGGACGAGCTGATCCGCACGCTCGAGCGCGAGGCGGAGGGCAAGGACACCACCGACGAGGAGCGGACGGAGCTCCTCTTCCGGGCCGCCCGGCTCTGGATCGAGCGCAAGGACAAGCCGGAGCGCGCCGCGCGCGCCTACGAGAAGATCCTCGCGAAGGACGAGAACAACCTCGACGCGGCCCTCGCGCTCTCGCCGATCTACGAAGAGGCGGGCGACGCGCGGAAGCTCGTGAGCGTCTACGAGGTGCGCCTCAACCACGCCCAGGAGCCGGCGGAGCGCGTGCACCTGCTGCGCGAGAGCGGGCTCCTCTACGAGGAGAAGCTGCGCAAGCCCAAGGAGGCGTTCGACGCCTACCTCCAGGCGTTCAAGGCCGATCCGACGCAGGAGATCATCCGCGAGGACGTCGCCCGGATGGCCGAGGCGACGAACGGCTGGGACGAGGGCATCGCCGCCTACGGCGAGGCCATCGAGGGCGCGACCGACGAGGACGTCGCCATCGATCTGCGCCTCCAGCTCGGCCGCCTGCTCGCGCAGGTGGAGAAGATCGACGAGGCGATCGAGCAGTACCGCGCCGTCTATGAGGCGCGCGGCGACAACCTCGAGGCCATCGAGGCGCTCGAGACGCTCTACCGTCAGACCGAGAAGTACCGCGAGCTGCTCGACATCTACGAGCGCCGCATGGAGCTCGAGGGCGATCCCGAGATCCGGCGTCAGCTCGCGTACGGTCGCGCCTCGCTGTGGGAGTCGGAGCTCTCCGACGCCAACAACGCCATCGACGCCTACCAGCGCATCCTCGACGAGTGGGGCGACGACGAGTCCGACGCCTACGCGGCGCTCGACCGCCTCTACGAGGCCGAAGAGCGCTGGGCGGATCTCGCCTCGACCCTCGAGCGGCGCATCGACCTCGGGCCCGAGAGCACCGAGGAGCTGGCCGCGCTCAAGTTCCGGCTGGCCAACGTGGCCGCCGAGCACCTGAACGAGGCCGAGCGCTCGCTCGAGCTCTACCGCGAGGTCCTCATGCTCGTCCCCGAGCACGACGGCGCGCGCGAGAAGCTCGAGAGCTTCCTCGACCAGGAGGGCCTCGGCGTGCACGCCGCGACCATCCTCGAGCCCATCTACGAGATGCAGGGGCAGTGGCAGCCCCTCATCCGCGCGCTCGAGGTCCTGGCCGCCGGGACTCCGGACCCGCAGCGCCAGCTCGAGCTCCTCGAGAAGGTCGGCACCGTCCAGTCGACGCAGCTCGACGACCAGGGCGCGGCCTTCGACGCCTTCGGGCGCGCGCTCGGCGTGATGCCCGAGAGCGAGCAGACCCTCGAGCGGCTCGAGCTCCTCGCGGGGGAGCAGAACCGCTACCCCGATCTCGTGCAGCTGCTCGAGAAGCTCGCGGCCGAGAGCACCGAGCCGATGCTCTCGCGGGCGCTCTACCTGCGGGCGGCGCAGCTCCACGACACGCAGATCGGCGACGTCGACGCGGCGGTGCGCGCCTACAGCCAGATCCTCGAGTCCGACCCGGGCGACGCGGAGGTGCTCGACGCCCTCGACGCGCTCTACCGGCGCACCGAGCGGTGGCGTGATCTGCTCGGCGTCATGCGGCGCAAGGCCGAGCTCGCCGACGATCCGGCGCTCCAGGAGGAGCTCCTCTCGCAGAACGCGATGATCTACGAGGAGATGCTCGAGGAGCCGGAGAGCGCGATCCGGGTCTACAGCGACATCCTCGAGCTCGACCCGACGAGCCAGCGCGCGCTCGTCGCGCTCGACCGGCTCTACGAGAAGCTCGAGCGCTGGAGCGACCTGGCCGACAACATCGGCCGGCAGCTCACCATCGCCGACGACCCCGAGGCCCAGACGTCGCTGATGCTGCGCCTGGCCGCCCTGCGCGAGACGCAGATGGGCGCGGTCGACGCGGCCATCGAGATCTACCGCGAGGTGCTCGAGCGCGATCCGCACAACGAGGTGGCGCTCGGCGCGCTCGAGCGGCTGATCCAGAGCGAGGAGCACCAGCGGCTCATCGCCGGGATCCTCGAGCCCATCTACCGGGACTCGAGCCAGTACGAGAAGCTGATCCAGGTCCACGAGATCCAGGCGGCGCACGCCGACAGCGCGGACATGAAGGTCGAGCTCCTCCACCAGATCGCGGAGCTCTACGAGGTCGCGCTCGAGGACTACGGCAACGCGTTCCACTCGTTCGCCCGCGCCCTCGGCGAGGATCCCGCGGACCTCAACACGCAGGAGCAGCTCGAGCGCATCGCCCGGGCGACCGGCGCGTTCGAGGAGCTCGCGCAGGTCTACGAGCAGCGCGTGCAGGGCCTCGAGGACGTGCCCCTCGCGACCCAGCTGCACGTCAAGGCGGCGGTCATCCGCGAGGAGCAGATCGGCGACGCGAACGCGGCGATCGCGCACTACCAGCAGGTGCTCGCGCTCGACGCCGACCACATCGAGGCGGCCACCGCGCTCGAGCGCCTGTTCCACATGACGGAGCGCTACCCCGAGCTCGCGGCCATCCTCCTCGACAAGGCCAAGATCCTCGACATCCCCGACGACCAGAAGGATCACCTCTTCCGGGCGGCGGCGATCCACGAGGAGATCCTCGAGAAGCCCGAGGACGCGATCGAGGTCTACGAGAAGGTCCTCGGCGTCGACCCGGAGGAGGTCCGCGCGCTCGACAAGCTCATCGAGCTGCACCTCCGGCTCGAGAAGTGGCAGCCGCTCCTCGGCTACTACGAGCGCAAGGCCGACATCGTCTTCGACCCGGACGAGAAGAAGTCGCTCTACCTCGAGGTCGGCGCGGTCTACGAGCGCGAGATCGGTGACGTCGACAAGGCGATCGACACCTACCAGCGCATCCTCGAGATCGATCCCGACGACCTCACCGCCATCCAGCGCCTCGACGCGCTGTACCAGGCGAGCGGCAACTGGGAGGAGCTGCGCGCCATCCTCGAGCGCTCCGCCGACCTCGCCGGGGACCCGACCGAGGTCATCAGCTACCGCTACCGCATCGCCGATCTCTGGGATCACAAGCTCGGAGACCCGACGCGCGCGGTGGACGGCTACCGCGAGATCCTCGCCCTCGTCCCGGATCACCAGCCGACGCTCGACGCGCTCGAGCGCATGATTCAGGAGGGCAAGGAGCCCAACCAGGCCGCGCTCGTGCTCGAGCCGATCTACCGGCAGTACGGCGAGTTCGCGCGCCTCGTCGCGGTGCTCGAGGTGCAGATCCGGCACGAGGAGGATCCGATCCGCCGGGTGGAGCTGCTCCACCAGGTGGCGGAGCTCCACGAGATGCAGCTCGACCAGACGCAGGAGGCCTTCCAGGCCTACGCGCGGGCGCTGCCCTTCGACAACGCCAACGAGCACACGATGGGCAGCCTCGAGCGGCTCGCCGATCAGCTCGGCGGCTGGAGCGAGGTGACCCGGCTCTACGACGCGGAGATCGAGAAGCTCCGCGAGAGCGAGCCGGACCTGCTCGTCGACATGGCCCTGCGCGTCGCGCAGATCTACTTCATCCAGGTCGAGGACGTGGACAACGCCATCGCGCGTTACCGCGTCGTGCTCGAGGCCGACGCGCACCACGTGCAGGCCATCGAGGCGCTCGACCAGCTCTACGAGCAGACCGAGCGCTGGGCGGAGCTCGCCGAGATCCTCCAGAAGGAGGTCCAGCTCGCGCCGAGCCCCGAGGACGTGCTCGCGTTCCAGTTCCGCCTCGGTCAGGTCTACCAGCACTACCTGAACCGGGTGGACGACGCGATCGAGCAGTACCGCGAGATCCTCGCGGCCGCACCGGAGCACTCGCAGGCCCTCGCCGCCCTCGAGATGCTCTTCGCCGAGGGCGTCCAGCCCCTGAAGATCGGCGAGATCCTCGAGCCGCTCTACCGGATGAGCGAGTCCTGGGACCGCCTCATCGGCGTGCAGCAGGTCCAGCTCCGTTACCAGGACGACGCCGACGAGCGCATCTCGATGATGCACCGCCTGGCGGAGATCGCCGAGGATCGCGCCAGCGACCACCAGCTCGCGCTCGAGTGGATGCAGCGGGCGCTCCTCGAGAACCCGACCCACGATCACACCGCGAGCGAGGTCGAGCGCCTCGCCGCGATGCTCGACCGCTGGGACCAGCTGGCCAACACCTACGCCGACGTGCTCGCGACGCACGAGGCGCCCGAGGTGGTGGTCGAAGTCGGCAAGCGGCAGGCGCGGATCTACGAGCTCGAGCTCGGCGACGTGCAGCGCGCGGTCGAGTCCTACCTCTTCGTGCTCAAGGCGAACGACCGCGAGCGGGAGAGCCTCGAGAACCTCGACCGCATCTACACCGAGCACGGCGCGCACGAGGCCCTCGCCGAGACGCTGAAGAAGCGGGTCGCGGCGGCCGAGGACGAGCTCGAGAAGGTCGAGCTGAGCTACCGGCTCGGCTGGGTGCTCGAGAACGATCTGGGCCGGGTCGACGAGGCGGTCGGGGTCTACCAGGGGCTGCTCGCCAACCTGGATCCCGAGCACGAGAACGCCATCAAGGCGCTCCAGAACATCTACACCGAGAAGCAGGACTGGCAGAGCCTCTACGCGAGCTTCCAGAAGGAGCTCGACGTGGTGCTCGGCGACACCGCCCGCAGCGACGTCACCGCCAAGATGGCGCGCATCGCGTCGGACGCGCTCCAGGACTACGACAAGGCGATCGAGCTCTGGAAGGAGGTCCTCGACCTCCGCGGTGAGGACCCCGAGGCGCTCAACGCCCTCGGCAACCTCTACGCCGGGCTCGAGCGGTGGGCCGAGCTGGTCGAGATCCTCGACCGCGAGGTGACCGTCGCCGAGGACGACGAGACCCGCATCCGCATCTTCGCGGACATGGCGCGCATCTTCTACACGAAGCTCGGCAAGGAGCGGAGCGCCATCGACAGCTGGGAGCGCGTCTTCGACATCGACCCGACGAACGCCGAGGCGCTCTTCGGGCTGGCGGAGATCTACGAGCGCGCCGGTCAGCACCACGAGCGGGTCGACACCCTCAACCGGCTCATCGACGTGGGCGCGGCGACGCTGGACGACGCGACGCTCGAGACCGTCTACATGCAGCTCGGCAACCTCTACGAGCACACGCTGCAGCAGCCGATCGACGCCATCGAGAGCTACCGTCGCGCGCTCGAGATCAACCCGCGGAACTTCCCGGCCATGGACGCGCTCGAGCGCATCCACCGCCAGGAGGGCGAGTGGATCGACGCCATCCAGGTGATGGAGACGCGGGCCGCCGGGCTCGACGAGCCGAGCCAGAAGGTCCAGGTGCTGCTCGCCATCGCCGAGGCGTGGGCGGTGCACGTCCAGGACGCCGACCAGGGCACGAGCGCCTACGAGCGCGTGCTCGAGCAGGACCCGAACCACCAGCTCGCGTTCGACAACCTCGAGCAGCTCCACACCGCCGCCGGGCGCTGGGAGCCGCTGGTCGAGATGTACCTCAACCGCGTCGAGTCGACGGAGGACACCGCGGAGGCGGTGGAGCTGCTCCGCCGCGTCGCGCGGGTCTACGAGGAGCACATCGACGACAAGGACGAGGCGTTCAACGCGCTCCAGGTCGCCTGGGAGATGGACTTCACCGACCGCGCGACCTCGAACGAGCTCGAGCGGCTGGCCGGCCTCACCCAGCAGTGGAACGAGCTGCTGAACCTCGCCAACACCGCGCTCTCGCAGGTGCCCGACGAGGACGCCGAGACCAAGATCGCCATCTGCCTCAGCTGCGCGAAGTGGTACGGCACCGAGCTCGGTCACCCCGAGTACGCGATCCCGTACTACCAGCAGATCCTCGCGCTCGACCCGGCGAACGCCGCGGCGATGCGCCAGATGGCCGACCTCTACCGCAGCACGCAGCAGTGGCAGACCCTCGGCCAGGTCCTCGAGCGCCTCGTCGACGTGACCGAGGAGCCCAAGGACAAGGCGACCGTGCTCGTCGAGATGGGCGCGCTCTGCGAGGACCAGCTCGGCACGCCGGACCAGGCCGGCCGCTACTACCAGCAGGCGCTCGACGTCGCCCCCGACCACGTGGGCGCGCTCGAGGCGCTCGAGCGGACCTACCGCCGCGAGGGGCGCTGGAACGAGCTGCTCGAGATCCTGCAGCGCAAGGCCGACGCCCTCGAGGATCCGGAGAAGATCCTCGAGACCCGGCTGCTCATCGCCGAGAACTACGAGGACCGGATCAACGATCCGGAGCAGGCGATCGACGTCTACCAGAAGGTCCTCGAGGTCGACGCGACGAACCTGAACGCGCTCAAGGGGCTCGAGCGGCTCTACGCGCAGCGCGAGCAGTGGCGGGAGCTCCTCCAGGTGCTCGAGCGGCAGTACGAGGTCGTCACCACCGAGCGCGACCGCATCTCCATCCTCACGCGGCTCGCGTCGATGTGGGAGGAGGAGTTCGTCAAGCCGGAGAAGGCGGCCGAGCGCCTCGAGCAGGTGCTCGACATCGACCCGAACAACGAGACGGCGCTCCGCGGCCTCGAGCGGCTCTACCGCAGCATGCAGCGGTGGGACGACCTCATCGCGACCTACGAGCGGCACGTCAGCGCGACGCCGGACCGGACCGAGAAGGTCGAGTGCTACGCGGCCGTCGGTCAGGTCTACGCGGTCGAGCTCGACGACCAGGATCGGGCCATCGACAGCTACCTGAACCTGCTCGCCATCGACGAGGACAACGCCGGCGCGCTCGACGCGCTGACCCGCCTCTACGAGAAGCGCGAGGACCACAGCCAGGCGCTCGAGATGATGCAGCAGCTGTCGAAGCAGGTCTCCGACCCGCAGCAGATGGTGGACCTGCGCTTCCGGATGGGCCGCATCCTCGACGAGCAGCTCGCCGATCGCGACGCCGCGGTGGACAGCTACCGCGCGGCCCTCGACGTCGAGCCCGGGCACCTCCCGTCGCTCGCCGCGATGCGCAAGATCTACATCGACTCCGGCGACTGGCTGGCGGCGGCGCGGACCCTCGAGCAGGAGACGCAGTACCAGCAGAACCCGCGTCAGACGAGCGAGCTCCTCGTCGAGCTCGGCCGGCTGTACGACGAGCGCCTCGACGAGCACGACCGGGCCATCCAGTGCTACGAGGCGGCCTACAAGCAGAACGACGACAACGAGGAGGCCGCGCTCCCGCTCGCCGAGGAGTACGTGCAGGCCGGTCGGCACGACGAGGCGTACCCGCTCCTCGACATGCTGGTGAAGCGCTCGGGCAAGCGTGAGGAGCACGAGCAGCACCGGCTCTCGCTCATGCTCGGCGAGACGGCGCTGAAGCTCGAGAAGAGCGACGCGGCCATCAAGGCGCTGACCAAGGCCTACCAGCTCGACCAGCAGCACCTCCCGACGCTCCTGAAGCTGGCCGACGCCTACTACCAGGCGAAGGACTGGGAGAAGGCGTTCAAGTACTACCAGATGCTCCTCGTGCACCACCGGGACTCGCTCGGGCGCGACGAGATCACGGACGTCTTCTACAAGCTCGGCATCGTCAAGCGCGAGCAGGGTGACCGCCGCAAGGCGCTCAACATGTTCGACAAGGCCCTCGAGGAGGACCCGCATCACCGCCCGACGCTCGAGGCGATGGTGAGCGTCTACGAGAAGGCGAACGACTTCGAGCAGGTCATCCACTACAAGAAGCAGGTCCTCGACATCGCGGACATCGAGGAGCGCTTCGGCCTGCTCGACGAGATCGGCGACCTCTGGCACGAGAAGGTCAAGAACGCGCAGAAGGCGATCGAGGCCTACGTCGAGGCGGCCGCGCTCGAGCCGGACAACCACCGGCTGCTCCACAAGCTGCTCATGCTCTACCAGCAGACGCGGCAGTGGGACGAGGCCATCGAGATCATCCAGCGCGTCAGCGACCTCGACGACCGCAAGCAGGCGAAGGCGAAGTACGCCTACACGGTCGCGGTCATCCTGCGCGACGAGATCAAGGACAGCGACCGCGCGGTCGAGAAGTTCAACGAGGCGCTCGATCTCGACGAGAAGCAGCTGAAGGCCTTCGAGGCGATCAACAAGATCCTCAACCAGAAGAAGGACTGGAAGCAGCTCGAGCGCGCCTTCCGCAAGATGCTTCACCGCATCAGCGGCAAGGACGACCGCGACCAGGACCTCGAGTACAACCTCTGGCACAACCTCGGCGTCATCTACCGAGACCGCCTGAAGCAGTACGAGAACGCGGCCGAGGCCTTCAAGGTCGCGAGCACCATCCGCGAGCAGGACACCGAGCACGTCATCCTGGCGGAGCTCTACACGCTGCTCGGGAAGCTCGACGACGCCATCGGCGAGCACCAGTGGCTGCTCCGTCGCGATCCCTACCGCGTCGACAGCTACCAGAAGCTCTACAAGCTCTACTTCGACGCGCGCGCCTACGACAAGGCGTGGTGCCTGGCGCGCACGCTCACCTTCCTCAACAAGGCGGACGCCGAGCAGCAGCAGTTCTTCGCCGACAACCGGCCGAGCGGGCCCATCCGCCCGACCAACCGGTTGAACGACGAGCGCTGGCTGAAGGACCTGGCGTCGTCGGAGCAGGACCTGCTGGTCTCGAAGATCTTCGAGCAGATCTGGCCGGCTGTGCTCTCGCTCCGGATCCAGTCGGACAAGGACGCGGGGCTGAACAAGAAGCACGAGGTCGATCCGGCGACGAGCACGGTGACCTTCGCGCGGACCTTCGGCTTCGTGGCCAACGTGCTCGGCATGCCCGCGCCGCGGCTCTTCCTGCGCACCGACGTGCAGGGCGGGCTCACGCACATGCCGGTCTGGCCGCTGGCGTCGCTGAGCGGGGCGACCCTGCTGAGCGGGTTCCAGCCCTCGGATCTGATGTTCGTCGCCGGTCGTCACCTCAGCGACTACCGGCCCGAGCACTACATCCGCACCATGCTCAAGTCGAACACCGAGCTGAAGACGGTGCTGATGGCGGGCCTCCGGCTCAGCGGCGTCGTGCCTCAGGTGGAGCCGGCGGCGGAGCAGGCGGCGCAGCAGATCGCGACCAAGATGCAGCCGGCCCAGCGGGACGCGCTGCGGAGCCTCGCGAAGCGCTTCGTCGACGCCGGCGCCCGCACCGACATCAAGAAGTGGCTCCAGGCGGTCGAGCTGACCTCCTGCCGCGCCGGCCTCCTGGTCTGCAACGACCTCGAGACCGCCGCGCGCATGGTGACCCAGCTCGGCGCGGCCGGCCCGGTCGACCTCCCGCCCAAGGAGAAGGTCAAGGAGCTCGTGCTCTTCAGCGTGAGCGAGGAGTACTTCCGGCTGCGCGAGCAGCTGGGGATCCGCATCCCGCTCGCCTGACGCCCGGCTTCGGCGTCTTCACTCGCCGCGGGCGGTGGGCTGCGACACGCGGCTCGCCGCCTCGGTGGGCGAGACGTACCCCATGACGCGCTGACCGACGATCAGCGCGTCGATGGGACCGAGGTCGACGACCACCTCGAGGATCTTCGTGTCGATGCGCTCGGTGGGCTCGTCGGTGCGGACGTTCTTGCGGCCCATGCGTCGCGCGACCTCGACCACGCGCCCCTCGAAGCGGCGGTCGGGGAGGGCGTCGACCGTCACGAGGGCCCGCGCGCCCTCTCGCACCCGGGCGACGTCGCGCTCGTCGACGTCGATCCGGGCGCGCAGGCTCGACGTCTCGCCGACGACCACCACCGGCTCGACGCCGCCCGGCTGCACGTACTCGCCCACCCGGTAGAGGACCTCGAGCACCTCGCCCGCGGTGGGCGCGACGATCCGGAGCCGCTCGAGCGTGGCCCGCGCCTGTTCGCGGCGAGCCTCGGCGGCGGCCAGCCGGGCCTGGGCGATGCGCACGTCCTCGACCCGGCCGCGGGAGCCGGCGCGCAGCCTCGAGGTCGCGGCGGTCGCCGTGCGGTCGGCCGCCTCCGCCTCGCGCTGGGCCCGCGCGAGCTCGTCCCGCGAGACGCCGCCGCCGGCGCTCGCCGCCTCCAGCCGCTCGAGCACCCCCTGGGCGAGCTCCGCGCGCGCCCGCGCCGCCTCGGACTCGGCCTCGAGCGCGCTCCGCTCCTCCGGCCGGAGCCCGCGGCGCGCGCGCAGCAGCTCGGCCTCCGCCTGCGCGACCTCGGCCTCGGCCGCCGCCAGCTGGGCGCGCTCCACGCCGGACTCGAGCTCGACGAGCGCCTCGCCCGCCTCGACGCGCTGACCCTCGTCGACGTGCACCGCGGCGACGCGCCCGGCGACCGCGAACGACAGCTCGCTCTCGGGCCGCGCCGGCTCCACCACGCCGAGGCCGCCGACCCACTCACCCTCGGGGCGCTCGGCTCGCAGCGCGCCGGGGGAGAGGATCGCGTCCGCCTCCGCGACGTCGGCGTCACGGGGCTGGGTCGCCGGCCCGGCGAGCGCGGAGCGGGTGATCACGGTGAGCATCGCGGCGCAGGCGAGGATCACCGCGGCGGTGCGCCAGTGCTTCTTCAGGAACGTCATGCGGCCTCCGTGGACGGGGCGACGGTGCGGCCGTCCTCGATCTCGACGATCCGGTCGGCGAGGTGGAAGATTCGGTTGTCGTGGGTGACGACGACGACGGTGCGCCCCTCCTCCTTGGCGAGGTCGCGCAGCAGCTCGGTCACCGCGAGCCCGGTCGTCGCGTCGAGGCTGGCGGTCGGCTCGTCCGCGAGCACGATGGGCGGGGCGCCGGCGAGCGCGCGCGCGATCGAGACCCGCTGCCGCTGCCCGCCGCTGAGCTCGTCGGCGCGGCGGTCGAGCTTGTCGGCGAGCCCGACCCGGGTGAGCAGCGACTCCGCCTCCTCGCGCGCCTCCCTGCGGGTCCAGCCGCGCATGCGCAGCGGGAGCGCGACGTTCTCGCGCGCGTCGAGGGCGGCGATGAGGTTGTGGCCCTGGAAGATGAAGCCGACGTAGTCGAGCCGCAGCTTCGGCAGGGCCCGCTCCTTTCGGTCGGAGACGACCTCGTCGTAGATGCGGACCTCGCCGGTGGTGGCCTTCAGGACGCAGCCGAGGATCGACAGCAGGGTGGTCTTCCCGCTCCCGGACGGGCCGTTCATCATCACGAACTCGCCCTCGCGCGCCTCGAAGTCGACGCCGCGCAGCGCCTGGTAGGCGACGGCGCCCTTGCCGTAGGTCTTGGTGACCCCGCGGGCCGACAGCGCGACCTGGCCCATCGGAACACCGCTCATCGAAACACCATCCCCGGCTCGATGTTGCGGACGCGCAGCACGGCGAGCGACGACGCGATGACGCAGATGAGGGCCATGATCCCGTAGCTGCCGAACACGAGCTCGGGCGGGATCACCAGCACGAGGTTCGCGCTGCGTATGCCCTCGGCCATGTTGGTCGCGAGGAAGAGACCGACCGTGGTCCCGAGGAGCGCGTAGAGCAGGGCCTGCACGATCAGCAGCTTCGTCAGGTCGAAGGTCGTCGCGCCGATCGCCTTGAGCGTCCCGAACTCGCGCACGTTGTCGACCACGGCGCTGAACATCGAGAGGGCGACGATGACGAAGCCGACGATCAGGGCGAAGGCGGTGGAGGTGCCGAAGGTCACGCCGAGCTGCGCCGCGATGAGGTCGTCGACGATCAGGTCGTGCAGCTCCGCCTTGGTGTGGACCTCGGCGTCCCGGCCGACCGCGTCCCTCAGCCGCGCCTGCACCGCGACCGGATCGGCGCCCTCGCGCACGCCGACCAGCACGTAGGTCGTCTGGTCGTCGGCGAGCCGGAGGATGCCGCGGGCGGTCTCGTAGCTCGCGAACGCGTAGCTGGGGCCGAAGGGGATGAGGCCCCAGGTGAAGCCGCCCACCGTGACCCGCCGATTCGACAGCTCGCGCACGCTCCCGAGGTCGAGGCCGCCGAGCTCCTCCCGCTGCGACTCCTCGAAGATGACCGTGTCCGGCATCGCGAGCGCCGACGCGTCGCCGGCGACGAGCGCCCAGGGGCCGCCGGCCTGCCGGGGGAGGCGGGTCCCGATCAGCGTGACCGCCTCCGTGCCGCCGTCGGGCTCGCGCATCACCGCGCCGCCGAGCAGCATCGGCTCCGCCCAGGCGACGCCGTCGGTGACCCGCGCGCGGGTCAGCGCCGAGATGTCGAGGGGCGATCCGGCGGCGGTGACCTGGGTGGTCGACGGCGGGACGATCCAGAGATCCGCGGCGGCGTTGTCGACCAGCTGCGTGTTCTTGTAGAGCAGCCCGCCGAAGACCCCGAGCTGCTGGATCATCAGCACGGTCGCGAAGATCACGCCGAGCAGGGTCCCGGCGAGCTTCGCCCGGTCGTGGAACATCATCTTCAGCCCGAGCCGGGCCATCGGGCCCCAGTGGCCGGCCCGCCGACGGATGGCGCCTCGCTCGCGGCTCACGGGCTCACCTCCGGCTGGGGCGGCAGCCCGCTCTCGAGGCGCAGGGTCAGCCGCGCCACCGCGAGGTCGGCGTCGGCGCGCACCCGGTCGCCCTGGGCCTCGAGCAGGTCGCGCTGGGCCCGGCTCAACGCGAGCTGGGTGCTCCGGCCGCTCCGGTACTCGGCGCGCGCGGCGTCGAGCGCCCGCTCCCGCAGCGAGGCGGCGGCGCGGGCGGCGCGAGCCCGGGCGAGCGCGGATCGCGCCTGATGCCAGGCCTCGTAGATGCGGGTGTCGGCCCGCTGCCGCGCGAGCTCCGCGTCGGCCCGGGCGCGCTCCATCGCGCGCTCGGCGGTCCCCACCGTGGCCGGCGCGCCGAAGTCGAGCGTCCAGCGGAGGCTCACCCCGGCCGACCAGAGGAAGTTGGGCCCGAACCCGGCGGCGTTCGTGTACCGCTCGGCCGCGAACGCGTCGACGGCGGGAAGCAGCGTCTGCCACGCGGCGTCCCGCTCCTGGCTGGCCGCGTCGAGCTCGCGCTCGGCCGCGTCGACCTCGGGGGCGACCCGCGCGCCCACGAGCCAGCGGTCGAGCGGCGGCTCCTCCGCCAGCGCGTCGTCGAGGGGCGCCGCCTGCTCTCCCGGGCGCACGCCGCTGAGCACGTAGAGGCTGCGCCGGGCGAGCGCCGCGTCGAGCTCCGCCTCGGCCACCCGCTGCCGCGCCGTCTCGACGTCGGCCTCGGCGCCGAGCCGATCCAGCTCGCTCGCGAGCCCGGCCGAGGCCCGGCTCGACACCATCGCCGCGTTCTCCTCCGCGATGGTCACCGACGCCTCGGCGGAGGCGAGCAGCGCCCGGGCGGCCACCAGCCGGTACCAGGCCGAGACCACCCGTCGGTTCACGTCGAGCTCCACCGCGACCCGGCGCGCCCGGGCCGCTTCGGCCCGCGACTCGGCGCCGAAGAAGCGCGACCACGCGCTCACGTTCACGAGCGGCACGTCGAGCTGGAGGCGCCCCTCGACCTGGTCCTGGGCGCTGATCACCGCCTCCTGCAGGCCGCCCGCGCCGTCCGGGAACTCGGCGACGATCTCCGTCTCGTTCCGGGTGTACCCGGCGGTCAGGCTGAGCGACGGGAGCAGCGCCGCCCGCGCCTCGTCGACCCGCGAGCCCGCCTCCCGCGCGCTGGCGTCGGCCGCCCGCAGCTCGACCGCGCGGTCGGCCGCCCCCCGGAGGAACACCGAGAGCGGCTGCTGGGCGCGCGCCGGGGTCGCGCAGAGGGCGAAGGCGAAGAGGAGGACCGACCCGGCCGCCCGGCGGAGCGCACGGTCCTCATGTCGTTCGCGGCTCATCGTCCCTCCGCGCGCACCCTTGGGTCAGTCCCACGACGCGCCAAGGCGCGGTCACCGCTGGTCGCATCGCGGCTTGCGTAGTACGGTGGTCGCGGTGTCCGCGGAGAAGGACCGGAGCGACCGCGAAGGGGGGCGGCAGCTCGCGTGGCTCACCTCGGGCATCGGCGCGCTCGTCAGCGGCGTCGGCGGGTGGACGATGTCGACGGGATCGGGCGGGGAAGCGGGCAGGGGTGCCCCGGCGCCATCATTTGCCACCTCTCGGGCCTCCACCGCCCGCGGCGGTCGAACGAGTCGTCGAGGACCGCGCTCGGTCTCGCGCACGTGAGCGCGCTGCTATACTGGGTGCCGTGGCCGAGCCTGCACGCTCCCGCGTCTCCTACGCCGAGTACCTCGCGCTCGAGGCGCGCGCCGACGACAAGCACGAGTACCTCGACGGGGTGGTGCGTGCGATGGCAGGGGGGACCATCGAGCACGGGCGGCTCTCGTCCCGCGTTCAAGGGCTCATTCGAAGCGGCCTTCGCGGACCCTGCGAGGTCTTCAGCTCCGACGTGAAGGTCTTCGTGGCTGCCTCCAACCGGAGCACCTACCCGGACGCCTCCGTGGTCTGCGGCCGGGTGGAGACGGCGGAGATCGACGCGGAGGCGATAGAGAATCCCGTGGTCCTCGTGGAGGTGCTGTCCGACTCGACCGAGGGCTATGACCGCGGCGAGAAGTTCCGGCACTACCGCCGGCTCGAGAGCCTCCGCGAGTACGTCCTCGTGAGCCAGCGCGAGCCCCTCGTCGAGGTGTGGCGACGCGAGGGCGATCTCTGGCGCCCGGTCGAGCACGGCCCGGGAGACGACGTCCGGCTGGCCTCGGTCGACGCCGCGTTCCCGGTCGACGCCCTCTACGACAACCCGCTCCTGGGCTGAGGCGGCTCCTGCGCGTCACCAGCGCGGCGCGCGGCGGCCGAAGAAGGCCTCGAGGGCCTCGGCGTGATCGGCGGCGCCCCAGAGGGTCTGGAAGACCTCCCACTCCTTCGCGCGCGAGGGCGCGTCCGCGTACGCCTCCCGGAGGAGGGCCTTGAACGCGGTGACCGCCTGCGGGGACTGGGCGGCGACCGACTCCGCGAGAGCCAGGCAGCGGGCGAGGGGATCGTCGGCGACCTCCTCGACGAGGCCCAGCGCCGCGGCCGCCTCCGCCTCGAGCACCTCCGCGGTCATGAGCAGCCGGGTCGCGACGCCGCGCGGCACGATCCGGGACAGCCGGGTGGTGGCGCCCCAGCCGGTGGTCAGGCCCATCGCGGCCTGCCGGAAGCTCAGCTTGGCGCTCGGCGCAGCGACGCGATAGTCGCAGGCGAGGGCGACCTCCACGCCGCCCCCGAACGCGTAGCCCTCGATGGCCGCGAAGACCGGGATCGGCAGCGCCTCGAAGCGGTCCAGCAGCGCGGTCATGCGCTGGCTGAGGGTCAGGGTCTCGTCGAACGGGCGGGCTCGGATCAGCTTCAGGTCGCCGCCGCTGATGAAGGTGCCGCCCGCGCCGGTGAGCACGAGGGCCCGCGCGCCGCTCCCCATCGCGGCGTCGAGCGCGGCCGCGAGGCCGTCGTGCACGGCCGGGTCGACCGCGTTCCGGGTCTCGGGGCGGTCGACGGTCAGGACCGTGACCGGCCCACGCGCTTCGCTTCGCACGGACACGGCGCCGGCTTACCACGAGTGGTATGCCTCGGCCGTGCTGACCCTCGACCTCGAGAGCCGCCGCGCCACCCGGAGGCTCGGCGCCGCGCTGGCCGCGCGGCTCGAGATCGGCGACGTCGTGTGGCTCGAGGGGGAGCTCGGCGCCGGCAAGACCTTCTTCGCCCGCGGCCTCTTCCGGGCGCTCGGGGTGCCGGAGGCGGTGCCGGTCACGTCGCCCACCTTCGCGCTGCTGCACGAGCACGAGGGGCGCGTGCCGATCGCGCACCTCGATCTGTATCGGCTGTCCGGCGTCGAGGAGCTGGTGGAGCTCGGGCTCTTCGAGGTGATGGAGCGCAGCGTGACCGTCATCGAGTGGGGGGCGCGCCTCCGGCCGGGCATCGGCGCGCGGGGGATCGAGGTGAAGCTCGCGCGGCGCGCGGCCGAGGAGCGGGGGAGGGCGGCGACGATCCGCGGGCTCGACGCGCGCGGCGAGGCGCTGATGGACGGGCTGGCCGATTCGCTGACGGGCCGGGGCGCGGGCTAGCCTCCGCCGCTTGCGCGGTCTGGGGGGCTACGGTAATCCCGACCCCCGATGCCCCGCCGCGACGACCTCCACAAGATCCTCCTCCTGGGCTCGGGTCCGATCGTCATCGGCCAGGCCTGCGAGTTCGACTACTCCGGCACCCAGGGCGCGAAGGCCCTGCGCGAGGAGGGCTACCAGACCGTCCTGGTGAACTCGAACCCGGCGACGATCATGACCGACCCGCAGTTCGCGGATCGGACCTACGTCGAGCCGCTCGTGCCCGAGGTCGTCGAGGCGATCATCGAGCGCGAGAAGCCGGACGCGCTGCTCCCGACCCTGGGCGGGCAGACCGCGCTCAACCTCGGGCTGACCCTCGCCAAGCGCGGCGTGCTCGAGAAGCACGGCGTGGAGCTCATCGGCGCGAGCCCCGAGGCCATCGAGAAGGCCGAGGACCGGGATCTGTTCAAGGCGGCCATGGGCCGCATCGGCCTCGGCGTCCCGCGGGCCTTCACCGCGCGCACCATCGACGGCGCGCTCCAGAAGGTCGAGGAGATGGGCGGCTTCCCGGTCATCCTCCGGCCCTCGTTCACCATGGGCGGCTCGGGCGGCGGCATCGTCTACAACAAGGACGAGCTCGAGCGGAAGCTGCGCTGGGCCTTCCAGCAGAGCCCGACCCACGAGTGCCTGGTCGAGGAGAGCGTGCTCGGCTGGAAGGAGTACGAGCTCGAGGTCATCCGCGACCGGGCCGACAACTTCTCGGTGATCTGCACCATCGAGAACATCGACCCGATGGGCGTGCACACCGGCGACTCGGTCACGGTGGCGCCGGCGATGACCCTGACCGACAAGGAGTACCAGCGGCTCCGCGACGGCGCGCGCGCGGTCATGAGCGAGATCGGCGTCGAGACCGGCGGCTCGAACGTGCAGTTCGCGGTCAACCCCGCGGACGGCCGGGTCATCGTCATCGAGATGAACCCGCGCGTGTCCCGCTCGAGCGCGCTCGCGTCGAAGGCCACCGGCTACCCCATCGCGAAGATCGCGGCGAAGCTCGCCGTCGGCTACCGGCTCGACGAGCTGACCAACGACATCACCGGGACGAGCGCCGCCTTCGAGCCGACCATCGACTACGTGGTCGTGAAGTGGCCGCGCTTCGCCTTCGAGAAGTTCCGCGGCGCCGACCCCCGCCTGACCACGCAGATGAAGTCGGTCGGCGAGGTCATGAGCATCGGCCGCACCTTCAAGCAGTCGGTGCAGAAGGCGGCGCGCTCGCTCGAGATCGGGCGCGAGGGCCTCGTCACGCTCCGCGGGAAGCTCGACTACCGCGAGGAGGTCGCCGCGGTGCGGGACCTCAAGATCTCCGAGGCCACCGCGGACACGGTCGCCCCCAAGCACCGCCCGGAGCTCGAGCTGCCCGAGGCCACCGACGAGGAGCTGAAGGACGCCATCCTCGAGCTCGTGCGCACGCCGCTGTCGGATCGGCTCTGGTACATCGTCGACGGGCTGCGCCTCGGGCTCACGGTCGAGGAGCTGCACGAGGCGACCTGGATCGATCCCTGGTTCCTCACCCAGCTGAAGGAGCTCGTCGACCAGGAGCGCGAGGTCGCCGAGGCGCCCACGCTCGACGCGGCCCTCGCCCGGCGGGCGAAGGAGCTCGGCTTCTCGGACAAGCAGCTCGCGGCGCTGCGCGGGGTGGACCCGGCGGAGATCCGGGCGCTCCGGCTCGAGGACGACGTCACGCCGATCTACGCCCGGGTCGACACCTGCGCGGCCGAGTTCGAGGCCCGCACCCCCTACCTCTACTCGACGTGGGGGCGCAGCTCCGAGGCGGAGCCGACCGAGCGCGACAAGATCATGATCCTCGGCGGCGGGCCCAACCGCATCGGTCAGGGGATCGAGTTCGATTACTGCTGCGTGCACGCGGCCTTCGCGCTCCGCGACCTCGGGTTCGAGACCATCATGGTCAACTGCAACCCGGAGACGGTCTCGACCGACTTCGACACCTCGGACCGGCTCTACTTCGAGCCGCTGACCTTCGAGGACGTCATGGCCATCGTGCGCACCGAGAAGCCCAAGGGCGTCATCGTGCAGCTCGGCGGTCAGACCCCGCTCAAGCTCGCGGTGTCGCTCCAGCGCGCTGGCGTGCCGATCCTCGGGACCACCGCCGACGCCATCGACCGGGCCGAGGATCGCGAGCGCTTCGAGGCGCTGCTCGAGAAGCTGAACCTCCGCCGCCCGCGCGGGGGGATCGCGCGCGGCCCGGCCGAGGCGATGAAGGTCGCCGAGTCCATCGGCTACCCGCTCGTGGTGCGCCCGAGCTACGTGCTCGGCGGCCGGGCGATGGAGATCGTCTACTCGCGCACGGATCTCGCGCGCTACATGGCCACCGCGCTCGAGGCGGTCGAGGACGCCGAGTCCCAGACCATCCTGCTCGACGAGTTCCTGCGCGACGCCATCGAGGTGGACGTCGACGCGGTCAGCGACGGCAAGGCGGTCGTCATCGGCGGCCTCATGCAGCACATCGAGGAGGCGGGGGTGCACTCCGGCGACTCGTCGATGGTGCTCCCGGCCCACGCGCTCCCGCCCGAGGTGCTGGCCACCATCCGCTCCTCGACCCGCGCGCTCGCCCTCGAGCTCGGCGTGGTCGGGCTGATGAACGTGCAGTTCGCCATCCGCGGCAGCGCCGTCTACGTCATCGAGGTCAACCCGCGCGCCTCGCGCACCGTGCCCTTCGTGAGCAAGGCGATCGGCCTGCCGCTCGCGCAGGTCGCCGCGAAGGTGATGGCCGGCAAGACCCTCGCCGAGCTCGGCGTGGCCAAGGACATCGTGCCGAAGCACGTGGCGGTGAAGGAGTCGGTCTTCCCGTTCAACAAGTTCCCGGGCGTCGACATCATCCTCGGGCCCGAGATGCGCTCCACCGGCGAGGTGATGGGCATCGCCGACAGCTTCAACGGGGCCTTCCTCAAGGCGCAGCTCGCCACCGGCTCGAGCCTCCCGGACGCGGGCCGCGTGTTCGTCAGCGTGCGCGACGACGACAAGCCGGCCGCGACGGAGCTCGCGCATCGGCTCAGCCAGCTCGGCTTCGAGATCGTCGCCACCGGCGGGACCATGAGCGCGCTCGAGCGCGCCGGGGTGCCGTCCACGCGGGTGAACAAGGTCTACGAGGGGCGCCCGCACGTGGTCGACCGCCTGCGCGACGGTGAGATCGCGATGGTCATCAACACGACCGAGGGCGACAAGGCCATCCGCGACAGCTTCTCGCTCCGGCGCGCGACGCTGGTCAGCGGCGTGCCGTACTTCACGACCATCGCGGCCGCGACCGCGGCGGTGGGCGCGATCGAGACGCGGCGGGAATCGCCGCTGACCGTCCGCTCGCTGCAGGAGTACCATCAGGGGCTCTAGCTCGCGCCTGCCCATGTCGATGCCCCCGCCCGAGACGAGGCCTCCTCGCGCGATGCTCACCGTGGGCGGGGCGGCGCCCCTCCTCGCGGCGCTGTGCGCCCTCGCGACGCTGTGCTCCCTCGTCGCGGCGGTCGCCTTCGCGCAGCCCGAGAGCGAGTGGGTCCATTACCGCCGGCTCGACGTCGAGTCGCCGTGGGGCACCCAGCGCGTCCTCGTGACGTTCCCGCGGCTCGGCGGACACCGCGAGCACCCGCCCGGCGAGCGCTACCCCATCGTCGTCGCGCTCCACGGCCGGGGCGAGGCCCAGCAGGGGCCCGAGCGCGGCTACCTCGGCTGGACCACCCGCTACGGGCTGCCCGACCACTTCGGGGCGCTGATGCGGGGCCGGCTCTACGCGTCGGACTACCGCGGCTACGTGCGGGAGGCGCACCTCGACGCGGTGAACGCGAGCCTGCGCGAGCGCCCGTTCCGCGGGCTGATGGTGGTCACCCCGTACATCCCGGACGTGGGCCGCGAGGGCGTGGCCAGCGAGCGCCTGGCGGAGATCGGCGACTGGCTCTCGGGCCCCCTGCTCGAGGCGGTGCGCGAGCGCTTCGACGGCGCGGCGAGGACCCGGGAGGGCACCTCGATCGACGGCATCTCGCTCGGCGGGCGCGTGGCGCTCACCGTCGGCTTCGCCCACCCGGAGGTCTTCGGCGTGGTGGGCGGCATGCAGCCCGCCATCCGCGGCGACGAGGCGGCGCTGGCCTCCCGGGCCCTCGAGGCGGCCGAGGTCCAGCCGCAGCGCATCCGGCTGCTGTCGAGCGAGGAGGACCCCTTCCTCGAGGCGACCCGGGCCCTCAGCCGCGCGCTCGGCGAGCGCCACGTGACCCACCGGCTCACCGTGGTCCCCGGTCCGCACGACTACGGGTTCAACCGCGGCCCGGCGGGGATCGAGATGCTCTACTTCCACGACCGTGCGCTGGCGCGCGAGCCGCTGCCGGAGTAGACCGTCCCTCCGCGCGTGAGCCCCTGGGGAGGAGCCGCGCGGGAGGCATCAGGGCCGCCTCGCTCTCGAAAGGACGGCGGCGGCCGCGACACGTCAACCGATCGAACGGGACGAATCACATGGACAGGGTACCGATGACGCGCGAGGGCTACGAGGCCCTCAAGGCCGACCTCAAGGAGAAGCAGGCCGAGATCCATCGGCTCGCCAAGCAGATCGGCGAGGCGGCGGAGGAGGGCGACCTCAAGGAGAACGCCGAGTACCACGCCTGCCGCGAGCGCCAGGGCATCGTGAAGGCGCAGGTCGACGACATCGAGGACAAGCTCGCGCGCGCCGAGGTCATCGACACCGAGAACCTCGGCGGCAGCCGGGTCGCCTTCGGGGCCTGGGTCACCCTCGAGGACATCGACAACGGCGACGAGGTCACCTACCGCATCGTCGGCACCGACGAGGCCAACATCGACCAGGGGACCATCAGCGTCACCTCGCCGATGGCCCGCGCGATGATCAACCGCGAGGAGGGCGACGAGGTCAAGGTCAAGGCCCCGGGCGGGCTGCGCACCTACGAGGTCGTCTCCATCAACTGGAAGGCCAAGGGCTGATGAAGACCCAGGCGCACATCGTGCTCGAGGAGAGCTTCGGCGTCCCGCCGGAGACCCTCTTCGCCGCGCTCGCCGACCACGAAGGCATGAGCGCGTGGATGGGCGCCCGGGTCACCGTCGTCGCCGGCCCTCGGGGTGGAGGCGTCGGCACCGTGCGCCGCGTGCACGCCCGTGGCCTCAGCTTCGACGAAGAGGTCACCTACCACGACCCGCCGCGCCGCATGGTCTACCGCATCGTGCGCGGCGTCCCTCTCGTCCGCTTCCACCGCGGCGAGATCCTCGTCGAGCCCTGGGGCGAGACCGGCTCCCGGCTCACCTGGGACATCCTCCTCGACGCGCGCCTCCCCGGCGTCGCCCACGCCATCGCCGCCGGCCTCGAGCCCCAACTCCGCGCCGGCCTGAGCAACCTCCGGGCCCAGCTCGCCGCCGCCGCCTAATCTGCCCCCGCCTCGTCCGCTCCTACTCGCACTCGCCTCGTCCGCTCCTACTCCCACTCGCCTCGTCCGCTCCTACTCCCAGGAAGCGAGGAAGGGTGGAAACGAGAAAGAGAGCCAGGGCGGCCTCGTCCGCTCCTACTCCCAGGAAACGAGGAAGAGAGCGCCAGGGCGGCAGAATCAGGGAGGGGGGAGAGGGGAGGCGGGGAGGAAGTGTCGCTGCGCGACACGGGGGATTGGGCCGCGGGATGGTGGCTCGCCGCCTCTTCCCGTCGCCTGTCCTCGCCTCGTCCGCTCCTACTCCCAGGAAACGAGGAAGAGAGGGCCAGGGCGGCAGAATCAGGGAGGGGGGAGAGGGGAGGCGGGGAGGAAGTGTCGCTGCGCGACACGGGGGATCGGGCCGCGGGATGGTGGCTCGCCGCCTTTTCCCGTCGCCTGTCCTCGCCTCGTCCGCTCCTACTCCCAGGAAGCGAGGAAGGGTGGAAACGAGGAGAACGAGGAAGAGAGGGCCAGGGCGGCAGAATCAGGGAGGGGGGAGAGGGGAGGCGGGGAGGAAGTGTCGCTGCGCGACACGGGGGGTTGGGCCGCGGGATGGTGGCTCGCCGCCAGGTACCCGAGTTGCGCGCGCGCCACGGGCCGCGCCTAGCGCCCAGCCATTCCTCCTCGCCTCCCACCTCCCATCTCCCTCATTCCGCGGTCGTCGAGGCGGGTGGCGGTCAGCCGACGCGCGGCGAGCCGCCAGGGCGGGCCCCAGCAGTCGCTCTTCTTCCTCGCTTCCGACCTTCCTCGCTTCCCGCGAGTGAGGAGGATCCGAGGGGGTAGCAGTCGACCGAGGGGGTCGACCGAGGGGTGGGCGTCACTCCTCTTCCGAGCTTCGGCGCTTCCTCGCTTCCCGCGAGTGAGGAGGAGCCGAGGGGGTAGCAGTCGACCGAGGGGGTCGACCGAGGGGTGGGCGGCGCGCCGTGTCGCCAGCTATTCCTCCTCGCCTCCCACCTCCCATCTCCCCCATTCCGCGGTGGTCGAGGCGGGTGGCGGTCAGCCGACGCGCGGCGAGCCGCCAGGGCGGGCCCCAGCAGTCGCTCTCTTCCTCGCTTCCGACCTTCCTCGCTTCCCGCGAGTGAGGAGGAGCCGAGGGGGTAGCAGTCGACCGGGGGGGGTCACTCCTCTTCCGAGCTTCCGCCCGCCCGGCCTTCCCGCGAGTCGGGAGCGTCCGAGCGGGCAGCGGGCGTACGGGGGAGCTGCCCCGATCGGTAGGCGTCGAGGAGGAGCTTGGCGACCTCGATGGGGAGCCCGAGGTAGGGCTCGTCGTAGCGGATCACGGGGGCGGTGGTGCGCAGGAGGACGAGCTGGCGCGCGGCGTGGGCGCCCTCGAGGACCGACCACTTCTTCTTGGCATCGAGGTTGACCTGGGCGAGCTCCCGCCACCGGACGCGCAGCATGCCGGCGCGGGTGCGGATGAGGACCTCGGCGGGGGTCATGACGAGGCCGAGGCCCTTGCGGGGCTTCACCTCGCGACCGGTCTGCCAGAGCCAGCGGGCGGGGACCGCGAGCAGGGCGAGCACGAGGAGGCCGCCCATCCAGGGCTCGATGGCTTGCCACACCGCGCTGCCGCCGCGCACCAGGGCCTCGATCGCCACCACGCCGGCGAGCACGGGGGCGTAAGGCGCCTTGCGAAGCCACTGGCGGTCGTGGCGGATGGCGAGCACCCCGGCCGGGACGTCGCCCTTCACCGCGTCGTCGTAGAGCCGGCTCGCGAGGTCCGCCGGCTTGGCGTCGGTCGGCTCCGCCTCGGGGAGGGGGCCGCGCCACCGCATCAGCCGCTCGGCGAGCAGCCCGGGGGTGTCCTCGAAGACCGGCGGGAGGGCGAGGTGGGTCCGGCCGCCCGACGCCTCGGGGTCGAGCACCACGTAGACCTCGCTCCAGCGGCGGCCGGCCCCGCGCTCCTGCCAGCGGCCGCGCTCGGAGACGCCGATGACGTCCGCCTTCGCGACCGCGTAGTCCGCCTCGGGCGTGCGGAACATCAGGCCCTCGTCGCTGATGGCGAGGCCGTAGGCCTTGGTCTGCGCCCACACGCCGAAGCGGCGCAGCATCTCGGCGCCGAGGAAGAGCACGCGCAGGGTCATGCCGAGCGCGAGGAGCCGCAGGACCACCGCGATCGGATCGAGCGGGGTGCCGCCCACCATCTCGCGGAAGATGGCGGCGCCCCAGAAGATGGCGGCGAAGAGCGGGGCCACCACCGCCTTCACGCCCTCGGCGTCCAGGACCGGGGGGCGCTGCGGGGCGATGACCCGGACCGAGTCGTCGTCGCTGCGGCCGCGGGCCAGCGCCGCCTCGAGGTCGTTCACCCAGCTCATCGTCCGCACCGCCGCTGGGCGAGGGCGCAGCGCGCGTCGGCGTCCGCGTCGTCGAGCGGCTCCGCCTCCGCGCAGAGCGCGTCCGCCGCCTCACAGACCGCGTCGGCGGCCGGGCAGGGGGCCTCGGGGGCGCAGCGCTCGGCCTCGGCGCCCCGATGGGCGATGGTCGCCTCGTGCACCTGGATGGCGCGGAAGGCCGCGTCGGCGTCGGGGGGCGGGGCTCCGCCGCAGCCGAGGGCGAGCGCGAAGAAGAAGGAGATCGCGGCGGTTTGGCGCTTCATCGGAGGTCGACATTCCCTCGGGGCCGGGGTACCGGTATCGTCTGACGCTGCCGGCGGCAAGCGGTTCCCATGCCCCTCGTCAATCACGCCCACAGAGAGATCCACCTCAAGGTGGTCTACTACGGGCCCGGGCTCGGTGGGAAAACCACCAACCTGGAGCTCATCCACGGGCGCACCAAGCCGGAGCGGCGCGGCAAGCTCATCTCCCTCGCCACCGAGTCGGAGCGGACGCTCTTCTTCGATCTCCTGCCGGTCGAGCTCGGCACCTTCAAGGGCTACCAGGTCCGCCTCCACCTCTGCACCGTGCCCGGCCAGATCGCGCACGACCGCACCCGGCGGCTGGTGCTGCGCCACGTGGACGGCATCGTCTTCGTCGTCGACTCGCAGCGCACCCGGCTCGCCGACAACATCGAGAGCATCCACAACCTCGCCGACAACCTGCGCCGGCAGGGCGACGACCCGGACGAGCTGCCGCTGGTCGTGCAGTACAACAAGCGCGACCTTCCGGACGTGCTCGAGGTCGAGGCGCTGCGCGAGGCGCTGGCCGTGCCCGACGGCGTGCCGGAGCTCGAGGCGGTCGCGGTCGAGGGCGAGGGCGTCTTCGAGACGGTGAAGACCATCCTGAAGCTCTGCCTGAAGATCGTGGGCGACCCGAAGCGCGCGCGCGAGGGGCGCTCGCCGTCGATCCTGCCCGGGCAGCGCGCCTCGATGTTCCCGATGGCGCCCGGCACCCCGTCGAGCGGCGTCTCCCGCGAGCTCGTGGGGGGCGTGCCGCTGCCCCCGCCCGCGGGCACGCCGAGCCTCGGCTCGGATGAGTGACTATCCTTCGCCTTCCGTGGCCGAACCGCTCGACGCCGCCTGCCTGACCCTCGTCCACCACGGCGAGGACGTGCCCTCGCTGCTCTGGGCCCGTCGCCCCGACGACGCGCCGGCGCTCGCGCGCTTCCACGTCTGCCCCGGCGGGCTGGTCGACGCGACCGATCACGACATGCCGCACGACGGCGGGGACGACGTGGCGGCGCGGGTGAGCGCGCTGCGCGAGACCTTCGAGGAGGTGGGGCTCCTCTTCGCCCACGGCGCCGATCGGCTCGACGAGGCCGAGACGCAGGCGCTCCGGGACGCGCTGCGGGGGGACGCGCCGGCGGAGGGGAGGGCGCGCTTCCGGGCGCACGGCCTCGTCTGGCAGACGGCCTCGCTCGTGCCGTCGGGGCGCTGGCTGACCCCGCGCTACGCGAGGCGCCGCTTCGACACCCGCTTCTTCGCGCTCACCCTCGACCGCGCCCTCCCGGTCGACCCGGATCTCTTCGAGCTCGACGAGGCGGAGTGGGTGCGGGTGGACGCGGCCTGGCGCCGCTGGTCGCGCTCCGAGGTCATGCTCGCGCCGCCGGTCGCGCTGCTCGTGCGGACCCTGCGCGAGCACGGGCGCCTGGTGCCCGAGGCGCTGCGCGCGGTGCACGGCGCCGACGGCCAGGAGTGCCTGCGCTGGGAGGTCGTGCCGTGGGTGCAGATGATGCCGCTGCGCACGCCCACGCTGCCGCCGGCGACCCACACCAACGCCTACCTGATCGGCTCGGGCGAGGCGATCCTCGTCGAGCCGGCCACCCCGCACCCCGACCAGCTCGAGCTGGCCTACGCCTGGATCGAGGAGGCGGCGCGCGACGGGATCCGCCCCAAGGCGCTGGTCGCGACCCATCACCACCCCGACCACGTCGGCGGCGCGCGGGCCCTGGCCGAGCGCTTCGACCTGCCGCTCTGGGGGCACGCGCAGACGGCCGAGCGCCTCCGCGGAGAGCTGCGCTTCGACCGCCTCCTCGAGGACGGCGAGCGCATCCACCTCGACGGGCCCACGCCGATCACGGTGCGCGCGATCCACACCCCGGGGCACGCGCCGGGGCACCTCTGCTTCCTCGAGGAGGCGAGCGGGGCGATGATCGCCGGGGACATGGTGGCCAGCGTCGGCACCATCCTGGTCGAGCCGCACGACGGCGACATGCGCCTCTACCTCGACTCCCTGCGCCGCATGGCCGCCGAGGCGCCCACGCTGCTGCTGCCGGCGCACGGCATGCCGATCCGCGACGCGCAGGGGCTGCTCGCCCACTACGTCGAGCACCGCCTGGCCCGGGAGGCGAAGGTGCGCGCGGCCCTCGAGCGGCACGGCGGCCCGGCGAGCGCCATGGAGCTCGTGCCCGACTGCTACGGCGACGCGCCGAAGATGGTCTGGCCGCTCGCCGCGCAGTCGACCGAGGCCCACCTGATCAAGCTCGCCGAGGACGGCCACGCGCGCCGCTCCCCGTCGGGCTGGCTCCCGGTGGACCGAGGTTAGGCCGAGGCCCTGCTCCTCCGGCCCGCGAGCTCGAAGGGCGCGCGCCACGCCCCTCTCTTCACGCATCCGAAGCGCGGGCAGGGGCACGGGCAGGGGCACGGGCACGGGGCAGGCGCTGACGGCGGCCCTTCGGGCCTCGCCGCGCCTGCTAGGGCGTCCAAGTCTCGCGCTCGACGACGAGGGTGACCTCGCGGTCTCCGCGCCGGATGGCGAGGACCGCGGGCACGCTCGGCGAGCCGGCGAGGAGCCGGCGGGCCTGGCGGGCGCTGCCGGGGGCGTCGCCGTCGATCTCGAGCAGGACGTCGCCGGGGCGCAGGCCGGCGCGCGCGGCCCCGCCGCCGGGGGAGACCTCGCGCACGCGGATCTCGTCGCCGGCCTGGCTCACCTCGAGGGCCACGCCGCGGCGCCGGCCGGGCAGGGCGCCGGCGCGCTCGGCGTCGAAGCGCTCCGGAAGGTGGATGACCACGCCGAGCGTCTCGCGGCCCTCGTAGAGCCGGGTCGCGTCGCTCTCCGCCTCGCCGGCCGCGGGGTGGCTCGCCACCGCGATGACCTCGCCCGGGCTCAGGCCGCGCAGCACGAACTGCCCGTCGCCGTCGGTGGTCGCGGTGTGGTCGTCGACCGCCACCGTCGCGCGCGAGACCGGGGCCCCGAGCGCGTCGACCACCGTGCCCTCCAGGCGGCTGCCGGGGGTGAGGCGCACCGGGCGCAGGCTGCGGTCGCGCGGGCGCGGGCCTCGCGCCTCCAGCCGGAAGTCGGCCTCGTGGGGGAGGTGGTCGTCGCTCTGGACCCGCAGCGTCCAGAGGCCCTCGCGCGCGCCGTCGAAGCGGAACGCGCCCTCGGGGTCGGTCTCGGCGGTGAGGATCTCGGGCGGGAGGTCTTCCCGCACCAGCTCCACCCGGGCCGCGACCGGCTCGCCGGTGCGATCGTCGAGCACGCTCCCGGTGACCGCCGCGCCGCGGTCCAGGCGGACCCGGAGGTCGGCCACCGGCTCGAAGACGTCGACCACCGCGGGCGCGAACGCGGGCTCGCTCGCCTCGACGCGCCAGGGCGGCGCCGGCAGCCCGGGCAGCGAGAAGCTGCCGTCCTCGGCGCTCCAGAGCGTGCGGCGGTGCGGCGCGTCCGCGCGGAGCGACGAGACGGTGAGCTGCACCGAGCCGACCGGGAAGCCGCGGGCGTCGACGGTGCGGCCGGCGAGGGTGTGGAGCGCCTCCTCGAGCGCGAGCTCGACCTCGGTCTCCTGGCCCGAGACCACCTCGGCCCGGGCGCGCGCCGCCGGCCGGCCGTGGGGCAGGGCGGTCACCGTGAGCTCGCCGACGATCCCGTCCAGCTCGAACCGGCCGCGGTGATCCGAGAAGGTGACCCGCGGGTGGGGCAGGGCGTCGCTCCGCGCCTCGACGAGGATCCCGTCGAGCCCGCGGCCGCGGTCGTCGAGCACCCGGCCGACCAGCCGACCGGCGGGGGGCAGCACGAGCTCGAGATCGTCCCGCTCGCTCCCGGCGGCCACGAAGACGCGCTCGGTGGAGCCCGGCGCGAGCCCCTGCCGGCGCGCGACCACCTGCACGTAGCCGGGAGGCACCCCGGTGATCCGGAACCGCCCCTCCTCGTCGGTCTGGTGGGCGTCCTGGTAGCGGGCCTCGAGATCGGTCTCGGGCAGGGGCGCGAAGGCCAGCTCGCTCGTCCCCACGGGCGCCACCGGGATGGGCGGCACCGGGCCCGCCGTCACCTCGAGCGCCATCGGCGCGGGGCCGCCCTGCGCGTCGAAGACGGCCGAGCGGAAGCCGCGGCCCGCGCCGAGGCTGATCGGCTGCTGCCGCGCGTCCTCGCCGAGGACCTCGAGGGTCGCGTGGGGGACCGGCCTCCGGTCGGCGTCCAGCACCACGCCGGCGAGCACCGCGCCCCGCACGAGCTCCACCTCCAGGGGCTCGCCCGGCGGGTGCTCGAGCGCGCTGACCGGCACGTAGTCGCCCGCGTACACGCTGACCCGCTGCACGACCCCGGCGGGCAGGCCCCCGATCAGGAACCGGCCGTCCTCGCCGGTCCGGGCCACCCGGGGGGCCGCGTCGAGGGCCTCGGTCGCCACCGTGATCTCCGCCCCCTCGATCGGCGCCGAGGAGTCCGCGTCACGCACGATACCAGTCAGCCGCACCCCGTCCTGGAGCGCGAAGGTGAGGAGCGCCCGGCTGCCCGCCTCGACCAGCAGGCCCCGGCGCGGCTCGGCCACCTGATCGCCCGCGAAGGCGCGGACCTCGTAGACCCCCGGGGGGACCTCGGGGAACCGGAAGCGGCCGTCCTCGCCGGTCTGGCTCCGCCGCGCCGGCCAGAGCCCGCTGCCCGCGATCACCACCTCGGCCCCGGGCGCCGGATCGCCGTCGGGCCGCATGACCCGGCCGGCCACCAGGCCGACCCGCTCCAGGGTCAGGTGGAGGGGCTCCTCCGAGGGCGTCACCCCGGCCCGGGCCAGCCGCGCGTGGCCGCTCGCCCGCGCCTCGAGCCGGTGGGCGCCCGTCCAGAGCGTATCGAGCGTGAACGCGCCCTCCTCGTCGGTGGTCGCGGTCCAGGGGAGGGGGGAGGCCTCGTCCTCGCGGTCGAGCCGCACCTGGGCGCCCTCGACCGGCTCGCCGAGATCGTCGACCACCCGGCCCCGCAGCGACGCGCCGGCCGGCAGCGGCACCCGGAGCGCGCGATCGCCGTCGAGGACCAGCCGCTCGGCGAAGCGGGCGCGGCCCGGCGCCTCGGCGACCACGGTCAGCGGCACGCCGGTGGGCAGCTCCAGGGTGAGCGGCAGGGCTCCGGAGACCTGGGCCAGCCGCTCGCCGTCGGCCTCCGCCCACGCGCTGACCGAGGCGGGCGGATCGTCTCCCGCGAGCGAGAGCGTGACCGAGGCGGGGCCGGTCGGTGCCTCGGCCGGGGCGGGGCCGGTCGCCGTCGAGGGCGCGCCCTCCGGGGCCGGGCCGCCGAGCGGGAGGGTGGCCAGACACAGCACGGCGAGCCCGATCCGCGCGGGCCAGCGGATGGGTCGAGCGGGCTCGGGCGCGCTCTCGGAGGGCAAGCTGGAAGCTGAACGTCGTCGCCCCATCGGGACATTCCGTCCGGGCATCGTTGCAGGCTCGAGGCTCGGGTGCTAACAAGCGCACCCCTTCGGAGGAATGATCATGGCATACCGTTGCAGCATCTGCGGCAAGGGCGCTCAGGCCGCCCACAACGTCAGCCACTCGAACCGTAAGTCGCGCAAGTGGCAGAGGCCCAACCTGCAGTCGGTTCGCGCGGTGGTCGATGGCCGCACCCAGCGTGTTCAGGCTTGCACCCGTTGCATCCGCACCGGGAAAATCATCAAAGCGGCCTGACGTCGCTCGGGATCCAGTATCCCACGCACCGCCCCTGCCCGCGTTCGCGCGAGCGGGGGCGCACGCGTTTGATACGGTGAGGTCGTGCAGCGCAGGAAGGTCCCGCATCCGCCCGGGACGCCCCGAGACGGGATCGTCCTGTCCTTCCCGGTCCCCCGGGAGCTGGCCGGGGTGCGCCTCGACCGCTTCATCCAGACCCGCATCCCGCGCCTGAGCCGCACCCGCGCCAACGCGATCGTGCGCAAGTGCGCCTACCGCGCCGACGGCAAGAAGCGCCGGCCGAGCGAGCGGGTCAAGGAGGGCGAGATCGTCATCCTCGTGCGCCCGAGCTTCGAGGAGCCGGAGACGCCGCAGGAGTTCGGCGTGCTCTACGAGGACGAGGCGATGGTGGTCGTCGACAAGCCCGCGGGCCTGCCGGTGCACCCGTCGGCGACCTACCACAAGAACACGCTGACCTGGCTGATGCGCGAGCGCTGGCCCGATCGCACGCCCCACCTGGCCCACCGGCTCGACCGCGAGACGAGCGGGGTGCTGGTCTGCGCGCGCACCCTCGACGACGAGCGCGCCCTCAAGGCGCAGTTCGAAAACCGCGAGGTCTCGAAGACTTACCTCGCGATCCTCGAAGGAGAGTGGGTCGAGGATCGGGGGCGCATCGATCTGCCGATGGGTCGACCCGACGAGGGCCTTCATCTGCTGATGGAGGTGCGCGAGGACGGCGCGCCGGCGCGCACCCGCTTCGAGGTCCGGGCCCGCGCCGCGGGGCGCACCCTGATCGCGCTGCACCCGGAGACCGGCCGCCAGCACCAGCTCCGGGTCCACGTGGCCGCGCTCGGTCACCCGATCGTCGGCGACAAGCTCTACGGCCCGGAGGGACCGCAGCCGTTCCTCGACTACGTCGACGGCGGCGGCATGACGCCCGCGCTCGAGCGTCGCCTCGGCCACCGGCGCCAGGCGCTGCACGCGCACCGCCTCGAGATCGCGCACCCGCGCACCGGGGAGCGGATGGCGATCGAGGCGCCGCTCGCGCCGGACCTCGTGGCGCTCTGGGCGGCGTGCTCGGATGGCGGCGAGGGCGTGGCGGATGGCCCCGCCGGTTGTTAAGGTCCGGGCGCCGATGACGCCGTACCGATTCCCCGCGTGCCTCCTCCTCTTCGCGCTCGCCGGATGCGGCGCCAGCGGACCCATCCAGCGGGACATCACCCCGTTCACCGCCGAGCACGAGCCGGCGTTCGAGAACGGGCTCGACATGGTGCGCGACCCGGAGGCGCTCGGCGGCGCCTGGCTGCGCACCTGGGAGGAGGACATCGACCGGCGGGTCACCCTCGCCGACGTCGTCGCCCTGGTGACGGTCAAGACCTTCCGCACCGACGTCGACCTCGAGCGGAACGAGACCTACCGCCTCGTCACCGAGGTCGAGCGCGAGTACCTCGGCGAGCTCGAAGACGAGATCGTGCTGACGGTGAGCGCGAGCGAGGCCGGCTTCGGCACGATCAGCGACAACGAGCGTCGGATCCTCGACAGCCAGTTCATCGCCTTCATCAAGTTCCAGGAGGCCCCCGACGGCTCCATCCGCGCCCGCTGGCACCTCTCGCCGGCGAGCGAGCCGGTCGCCCGCCGGGTCCGCGACCTCCTGCGCGAGCGCCGCGACGTGGTCGAGGACGACGGCACCCGCCGCCGGGTCATCATCCACCGTAATTGACCTTCTGGGCAGGGGCGGGTCCGCCCCCGCCCCCCCGCTGCGGCGGCACAACGATGTTTGCTCCGGGCTGCGCCCTCCGCAAACATCGCTGCGCCTCCTCCGCGGGGCCCCCCCACCCACTCCGGGGCCTCGCTCCGCTCGGCCCCGACCCCGGCGACGGGGCGCCGGGGGCCCTGCGGCTCGCGCTCGCGCTTCGCGCGAGCTGGCCGCCCGCTGCCGCGGGATCAGACGAGTGGGGTCATGTGTGCGGCGACGTCGCTGCGCTCGTCGCCTTCCGTCGTCTCCCGTCGTCTCCCGGCCGAAATGATCGGGGACCCAGGGATCGGGGACGATTCTGCTCATTCATCGAAGTCGTGGGACGACCTCGCTGCGCTCGTCGCCTCCCGTCGTCTCCGGCCGAGCGTCGGGAATCTTCTCCGGCCGAGCGTTCGGGGACGATCCTGTTCATTCGTCGAAGTCACGGGACCGCCGAGGGATCGGGGACGATCCTATTCATTCATCGAACTCTACGGGGCTCGGTGTCGGGCTCGGACTCGGCATCGGGCTCGGCGTCGGACTCGGCGTCGGACTCGGCATCAGTCACGGGACCGCCGAGGGATCGGGGACGATCCTACTCATTCATCGAAGTCTACGGGGCGGGATCGGCTCGGCGTCGGGCTCGGGCTCGGCGTCGGACTCGGCGTCGGACTCGGCGTCGGACTCGGCGTCGGACTCGGACTCGGACTCGGTCACGGGACCGCCGAGGGATCGGGGACGATCCTATTCATTCATCGAAGTCTACGGGGCGGGATCGGCTCGGTGTCGGGCTCGGACTCGGCATCGGGCTCGGACTCGGACTCGGCGTCGGACTCGGCGTCGGACTCGGCGTCGGACTCGGCGTCGGACTCGGCGTCGGACTCGGCGTCGGACTCGGCGTCGGACTCGGCGTCGGGCTCGGCGTCGGACTCGGCGTCGGGCTCGGCGTCGGGCTCGGCGTCGGACTCGCCGTCGGAGCTCGATGAGCAACTGTATCGTCCCGTACGGATGGCGATGGACCGGTCCCCACGGCTCACGGCGTCGAACCTCGATGCCGAGCACGTCCGGAGCCGAGCAAAACTACCAGCGTGGGCTTCGCGAACGCCCTCCGAGGAACACGGACTACCCGGAGGGGCTTCGCGAAGGCTCGGACGTGGTTCGAAACTACCGAGATCGCCTTCGCGAAGGCCCCGGGGTAGTTCGAGACTACCGAGATCGCCTTCGCGAAGGCCCCGGGGTAGTTCGAGACTACCGAGATCGCCTTCGCGAAGGCCCCCGAGTTGGTTCGAGACTACCGAGATCGCCTTCGCGAAGGCCTCCGAGGTAGTTCGAGACTACCGAGATCGCCTTCGCGAAGGCCTCCGAGGTGGTCGAGGCACCGAGGTCGCCTTCGCGAAGGCCCCCGAGGTGGTTCGAGGCTGCCGGATCGCCTTCGTGAAGGCCTATGAGGTGGTTCGAGGGCGCGAGCGGCGTCAGCCGGCGAGGGCGCGGAGCTTGGGGGAGACGGGCTGACCGGCGCGCTCCAGCCGCTCGATGACGCGCCCCACGAGGGCTCGGCGCGGCTCGACGCCGAGCTCCGCCTCGAACGCCGCGGCGCCCGCGTCCACCACCGCGTCGTGCGAGCCGCTGCCCGCCCCGAAGTCGTGCCGGGTCCGGCGCTCCCAGCGGTCGAAGGCGGCGACCGCGGCCGCCTCGCCTTCGCCTCGGATCGCCAGCGCGAGCTCGATCGAGAGGAGCGGGAGGGGGAGCTCGTTCATCGGGATCTTGCGGAGCCGGGTCACCGCGTCCCGGATCGCGTCGCGCGCCTCGGCGGGGCGGCCGGTCGCCACGAGCTGCAGGACCGCCTCGGTCTCGAGGGCGGTGTGGACGTCGGGGTACACGCCCGGACGGGACGCCGCGGCGCGCGCTTCGACCAGCCAGCGGGCGGCTTCGTCGAGGGCGCCTCGTTCCCGGGCGTCGCGCGCGCGCTCGAGGAGGTCCTGGGGCGGCACGTCAGGGGCTCGGGAGGCGGTCGAGCAGCGAGGTCTCGCCGAGCTCGGCGCACAGGGCCTCGAGGGCCGGGCGATCGACGCCGCGCCACTCGAGGTCGGCGAGCTTCGCCTGGGGCAGCGGCACGTCGGTGCGCAGGGTGGCGAGGCGCTTGTAGAGGAGGGCGTCTTCGCGCTGGGCGGTGAGGTTCTGGGCGAGCGTCTTGGCGCCGCGGACCTTGATGTCCCACGCGCCCTCGTCGTCCGGGATGTCCTCGATGCGGCCGTAGCGGGTGAGGACCTGGGCGGTGCTCTTGGCGCCCCAGCGCGGGATGCCCGGGATGCCGTCGGCGCTGTCGCCGATGAGCGCGAGCAGGTCGGGGATCGCGCCGGGCGGCACGCCGTGCTTCTCCACCACCGCCGGCTCGTCGAGCACGATGTCTCGCCGGCGATCCCAGAGCACCACCTTCTCGCCGCGCACGCACTGGCAGAGATCCTTGTCGGGCGAGCCGATCACCACCTGCTCGACCTCGTCCGCGAAGCGATGCGCGGCAGCCGCGAGCGCGTCGTCGGCCTCGAACTCGACCATCGGCCAGACGACCAGCCCGAGCGCCGCGGACGCGCGCTCCGCGAGCGGGAACTGGTTCCAGAGGGCCTCGTCGATGCCGGCGCCGGTCTTGTAGCCGTCGAAGAGGTCGTTGCGGAAGCTCTCGATGACGTGGTCGAAGGCCACCCCCACGTGGGTCACGTCGTCGCGCTCGAGCAGCATCGCGAAGCTGCGGAGGAGCGCGCGGGTGGCGCCGACCTCGAGCCCGGCGTCGTTCTCGGACGGGGGCGCCCCGTAGAACATGCGGAACAGCTCGTAGGTGCCGTCGAGCAGGTGGAGCTTCATCACTTCTTGCCGTGCTGCCCCGTGACGACCGTCTTCTCGTCGTGGATGGGGTCGTAGGGGGAGGGCGCCTTCACCGTCGCCTCGGCCGGCTCCTCGCCGCCGCCTCGCGAGCGGGCGGTGTCGATGATCTCGGTCTTGACCTGGTGCACCTCGTCGGGCGCGTCCTCGGCGCTCGAGGTGGGCTGCGGGGAGAAGCGGCTGTAGCTCGCGCCGGGCCCGAGCGCCTCCGCGATGAGGTTCTTGCCGAGCGGGGCGCCCTCGTCGAACGCCTTCTGGTCGAGCACGAAGTCCTCCATCGCGCGCAGATCCCGCTCGATCTCCTCGCTCCAGACCCGCTTCATGAAGCGCGAGAGCTTCGTGCGGCGGTACTTCGGGTTGTAGTTCCGGAGGAAGCGCAGGAGCGCGTCGCGGAACTCGAGCGCGGTCTGGTAGCGCGCCGACCGGGAGCGGCTCATCGCCTTCTCGATGATCCGGGCGAGCTGCTCGGGGATGTCGGGGTTGATCTCCCGGGCCGCGGTCGGCGCGGCGTCGCGCACCGCGAAGATGAGGTCGATCTCGTTCGGCGCGTGGAACGGCGCCGCGCCGGTGGCCAGCTCGTAGAGCACGCTCCCCGCGCTGAAGAGGTCCGAGCGCCAGTCGAGCTTCCGCCCGAAGGCCTGCTCCGGGCTCATGTACTTGACCTTGCCCTTGATGATGCCGGTCTTCGTCTGGATGCGGTTGTGCGTCGCCTTCGCGATCCCGAAGTCGCACAGCTTCACCGTGCCGTCGTAGCCGACCAGCAGGTTCGACGGGCTGAAGTCGCGGTGCACGATCTTCAGCGGCTCGTCGTTCTCGTCCCGGGCCACGTGCGCGTGGTGCAGGCCGTCGAGCGCGCGGGCGAGCACGTAGGCGATGTCGTCGAGCGCCAGCGTCATGCGCCGGCCCCGCGCCTTCTCCACCGTCGAGCGCAGGTCCTTGCCGTCGACGTACTCCATCGCGATCAGGAGGTTCTCGTCGACCTCGACCAGCTCGAACACCTCGGCGATGTTCGGGTGCTTCAGGTGGCTGACGAGCTTGAACTCGTCGACCAGCATCGTGATGAACTGCTGGTCCTCGAGGTAGTGCGGCAGCAGCCGCTTGATCGCCACGTCCCGCTTGAAGCCATCGGCCTCGAACGTGAAGGCGCGGAACAGCTCCGCCATGCCACCGAAGGCGATCCGTTCCGTCAGGTGATAGCGGCCGAGCCGTTTGGTGCGGCGCATCGTCCGGCCCAGAGTGCCTCACGCCCCCCGATGACCGCAACCGAGGATGTTCGCCCTCGGTTCGGCCGCTCCTCACTCGCAGGAAGGTCGGAAACGAGGAAACGAGGAAGGGGAGGACGGCAAGCATGGGGGAGAGCGCTCCTCACTCGCAGGAAGGGAGGAAGGTCGGAAGCGAGGAAGGGACGGCGAAAAGGGGGAGAGGGGGAGGTGGGAGACGGGAGGAAGTGTCGCTGCGCGACACGGGCTGGACTGGGCGGCGGGATGGTGGGCTGGCCGGCGGGTCGCCGGGTGGCGTCGCGGCTCGGCCAGCTGATCTCTCCTCGCCTCCCACCTCCCACCTCCCAACTCCCGTGCATCCCCGGGCCCGCCCGACCTCGGCTCGGCCGCTCCTCACTCGCAGGAAGGGAGGAAGGTCGGAAACGAGGAAGGAGAGGGCGGGAAAAAGGGGACGGAAAAAAGGGGAGAGGGGGAGGTGGGAGACGGGAGGAAGTGTCGCTGCGCGACACGGGCTGACTGGGCGGCGGGATGGTGGGCTGGCCGGCGGGTCACCGGGTGGCGTCGCGGCTCGGCCAGCTGCTCTCTCCTCGCCTCCCCCCTCCCATCTCCCCTGCATCCCCGGGCCGCCCGACCTCGGCTCGGTCGCTCCTCACTCGCAGGAAGGGAGGAAGGTCGGAAACGAGGAAGGAGAGGGCGGGAAAAAAGGGGGAGAGGGGGAGGTGGGAGACGGGAGGAAGTGTCGCTGCGCGACACGGGCTGACTGGGCGGCGGGATGGTGGGCTGGCCGGCGGGTCGCCGGTGGCGTCGCGGCTCGGCCAGCTGATCTCTCCTCGCCCCCCCTCCCATCTCCCTGCATCCCCCCGGCCCCGCCCGACCTCGGCTCGGCCGCTCCTCACTCGCAGGAAGGGAGGAAGGTCGGAAACGAGGAAGGAGAGGGCGGGAAAAAGGGGGAGAGGAGGAGGTGGGAGACGGGAGGAAGTGTCGCTGCGCGACACGGGCTGACTGGGCGGCGGGATGGTGGGCTGGCCGGCGGGTCACCGGGTGGCGTTGCGGCTCGGCCAGCTGATCTCTCCTCGCCTCCCCCCTCCCATCTCCCTGCATCCCCCCCGGCCCCGCCCGACCTCGGCTCGGTCGCTCCTCACTCGCAGGAAGGGAGGAAGGTCAGAAACGAGGAAGGAGAGGGCGGGAAAATGGGGGAGAGGGGGAGGTGGGAGACGGGAGGAAGTGTCGCTGCGCGACACGGGCTGGACTGGGCGGCGGGACGGTGGGTGGGCCGGCGGGTCGCCGGGTGGCGTCGCGGCTCGGCCAGCTGCTCTCTCCTCGCCTCCCACCTCCCACGTCGCACCTCCCATCTCCCTGAATTTGGCGCCGCCGACCGGTGTGCCGAGGGGCGGCGTGCCGGCCGAGCCCCGGCGAGTCACCGCGGCGTGCCCCCATCTGCTCGCTCCTCGCTTCCTACCTTCCTCGCTTCCCGCGAGTGGGGGCCGCGAGTGCGGTGGGGCAGAGGGCGGGCCGGCGGGTAGCGGCTGGCGTCGCGCCGTGGCCAGCTGATCTCTCCTCGCCTCCCCCCTCCCATCTTCCCTGAATTCGGCGCCGCCGACCGGTGTGGCGAGGGGCGGCGTGCCGGCCGATCCCGGGCGAGCCGCCGCGGCGTGCCCCCATCTGCTCGCTCCTCGCTTCCTACCTTCCTCGTTTCCCGCGAGTGGGGGCCGCGATGCGGTGGGCAGAGGGCGGGCCGGCGGGTAGAGCCGCTGGCGTCGCGTCGTGGCCAGCTGCTCTCTCCTCGCCTCCCCCCTCCCATCTCCCTGAATTCGGCGCCGCCGACCGGTGTGGCGAGGGGCGGCGTGCCGGCCGAGCCCCGGCGAGCCGCCGCGGCGTGCCCCCATCTGCTCGCTCCTCGCTTCCTACCTTCCTCGTTTCCTACCTTCCTCGTTTCCTACCTTCCTCGTTTCCTACCTTCCTCGCTTCCTACCTTCCTCGCATCCCGCGAGTGGGGGCCGCGATGCGGTGGGGCAGAGGGCGGGCCGGCGGGTAGCCGCTGGCGTCGCGCCGTGGCCAGCTGATCTCTCCTCGCCTCCCCCCTCCCATCTCCCCTGAATTCGGCGCCGCCGACCGGTGTGAGAAGGGGCGGCGTGCCGGCCGAGCCTGGGCGAGCCGCCGCGGCGTGCCCCCATCTGCTCCGCTCCTCGCTTCCTACCTTCCTCGCTTCCCGCGAGTGGGGGGCCGCGATGCGGTGGGCAGAGGGCAGTCCGGCGGGTAGCCGCTGGCGTCGCGCGGTGGCGAGCTGATCTCTCCTCGCCTCCCCCCTCCCAACTCCCCTGAATTCGGCGCCGCCGACCGGTGTGAGAAGGGGCGGCGTGCCGGCCGAGCCCGGGCGAGCCGCCGCGGCGTGCCCCATCTGCTCCGCTCCTCGCTTCCTACCTTCCTCGCTTCCTGCGAGTGGGGGCGTGAAGGGGGAGCGCCAATCGAGGGAGGTGGTCGAAGGAGGGGGATCGGGACTATGAACGGGGCGATGTCTCTGTCTGCCACGGTCTCTCGAGAGCTCGGCGCGGCGCTGGGCGAGGACGGGCTCAGCGTCGAGCCGGACGATCTCGCGGAGTACGGCCGCGACTGGACGCGGGTCCACGAGCCGGCGCCCTCCGCGATCGCGTTCCCGCGGAGCACGGCGCAGGTCTCGGAGGTGATCCGGATCTGTCACGCGCACGGGGTCGCGGTCGTTCCGTCGGGCGGGCGCACCGGGCTGGCGGCGGGGGCGGTGGCCAAGGACGGCGAGCTGGTGCTCTCGCTGGAGCGCATGCGCGCGATCGGCGAGCCGAGCCCGGTCGCGCTCACGCTCCACGTCGAGGCGGGCGCGATCACCGAGGCGGTGCACCAGAAGGCGGCCGAGCACGGGCTCACCTGGCCGGTCGACTTCGCCAGCAAGGGCAGCTCGCAGGTGGGCGGCAACATCGCGACCAACGCCGGCGGCGTGAAGGTGATCCGCTACGGGCTGACCCGGCAGTGGGTGCTCGGCCTCACCGTGGTCACCGGGACCGGCGAGGTGCTCGAGCTCGGCGGGGCGCTCGAGAAGAACAACACCGGGGTCGACCTGCGGCAGCTCTTCATCGGCAGCGAGGGCACCCTGGGGATCATCACCGAGGCCACGCTCAAGCTCGCCCGCGAGCCCGGCCACCTCGACGTCTTCTTCTTCGCGGTCGAGGATCTCGCGGCGGTGCTGCGCGTGTTCGAGGCGGCCCGCAAGGGGCCCTTCGAGGTCAGCGCGTTCGAGATGCTCACCGATCGCTGCCTCGCGCGCCTGCATCGACACCGCGGGCTCAGCTCACCGCTCGAGACCGAGGCGAGCCACTACGTGCTGCTCGAGGTCGAGGCCCACGATCGCGAGGCGCTCGACGGCTGGCTGGAGTCGGTGATCGAGCGGGAGCTGGTGCTCGACGGCGCGCTCGCCGCCGGGCTGGAGCAGGCGCGCAAGCTCTGGGAGCTGCGCGAGGGGATCAGCGAGTCCCTCAGCGCGACCGGGCTGCCGCACAAGAACGACATCGCGCTGCCGATCGACGCGCTGCCCACGTTCTGCGCCGAGCTCGAGCGCGCGTTCGAGGAGCGCTACCCGGACTTCGAGGTCTGCCTCTTCGGCCACATCGGCGACGGCAACCTGCACGTCAACGTGATGAAGCCGGACGAGATGGACAAGGCCGCGTTCCTCTCCCGGGTGGCCGAGCTCGACGCGGCGCTCTTCGAGCTGGTGCGCGCCCACCGCGGCTCGATCAGCGCCGAGCACGGCGTGGGGCTGCTGAAGAAGCCCTACCTCGGCTACACGCGGAGCGACGCCGAGATCGCGCTCATGCGCCAGCTCAAGGCGGTCTTCGACCCCGCGGGCATCCTCAACCCCGGCAAGGTCTTCGACTGATCACTCGTCGAACAGGCGGACGCGCACCGGGCCCATGAAGGCGATGTTCGGGTTGCCGGGGGCGATCTCGAAGCTGGTGTTCAGGCCGGCGGCCCGGCCTCCGCTGCCCTGGACCACGACCGTCATCGCGAGCACCGACTGCATGGTGAAGGCGTCGCGGCCGTGGGTGTTCACCTCGTTGCAGATCTGGCGGCGGTCGCTCTCGGAGGCGTGCTCGAGGATGTCGCCGACGAGGCGGCCGGGCAGGCCGTCGAGCTCGCTCGCCCGGGCCAGCTCGATGTCGTCGCAGTCGTCCGCCGCCGCGTCGAGCAGGTCGTCGAGGCCGGAGATCAGCGCCTTCTGGGAGTCGTTGGCCCGGGGGAACGCGGTGGGGGTGAGGATGTCGCCGAGCGTCCAGTCGCCCGCGACCAGGTTGGTGTAGCGGACCCGCCCGTCGGGGAAGACGACGGCGATGGCCCGGATCTGTCGCTGGCCGGCGATGGCGCGGAAGGCGACGGCGGAGAGCTTGATCTCGGGGCTCGAGCCGAGCTGGCCGAGCTCCTGGGCGACGCTCGCGGTGGTGTTGGCCAGCGTCTCGCCGCCGCCGCCCGAGCCGTTCCACACCCCTCGCACGTCGCTCGGCCGGACCTGCGCCGCCGCGAGCACGTCCTCGCTCGCCGCGTTCACCTCGTCGGCGAACTCGCCGCCGCCGCCGAGCGAGGTCGCCGCGAAGATGCCGCCGCCGACGCAGATCGTCAGCAGGAGGAGCAGGCCGCAGCCGCCGCCCACCAGGAGGGGGAGCTTGCTCTTCTTCGGCGGCGTCGCCGCGCCCATCGCGCCCATCGCCGGGCCGGGCGCGTGGGCCGCCATCGCGCCCGGGTGACTGGCGGGGTGGCTGCCGGGCTGGCTGGCAGGGTGGCCCCCGAAGCCGGGCGCGCTGCCAGGCTGGCCGCCGAAGCCGCCGGGGGGCGGGAAGCCCCCGCGGGACTGCGCCATCTGCTGGATGGCGTTGCTGTCGAGCGCCATCGTCGGCGCGACGCCGCCCTGGCTGGGGCTCGCCGGGCCGGGGCTGCTCGTCGGGGCGGGGGTGGCCTGCGCCGCCGGTGGGGCGCCGACGCGGCCGGGGCTGCTCTTGACCCGCGCCGCGGCGCTCGCCGCCTGCGCGAAGGGAGGGTGGCTGGTGAGCGGCTTCCACTCGTTGCCGCCGACCGGGCAGATCTGCGCGTCCCCCGGCACCTCGCCCGCGCTGATCATGCCGAGCACGGCGCCCTCGTCGAGCGGCCCCTCCGCGGTGCCCGACCGGTTCAGGTACCACTGCATGTCCCCCACCTACCTCCAGAGCTCGCGACTCGACGACGCTACCACACCTACGCGGCGCGCCGTCGAGCCTTCCTCCCCCGGCAGGAGCTCAATACATGAGGCGGGCGCGGATCGTCGTCTTCAGCGCGGCCACGTCCTGGACGATCGCCGCGCCCTCGCCGCCGGCCACGTCCATCAGCAGGTAGCCGACGCCGGGGTCGGTCGCGAGGACCTGGCCGACCACGTTCGCCCCGTGGTTGGCGACGATGCGGTGCACGTCCCCGAGCACGCCGGGCACGTTGCGGTGGAAGTGCTGGATGCGGTGGGTGTCCGGGCTCGGCGGCATGTCGGCGGTGGGCACGTTGACCGCGCCGGCGGTGATGCCGAGGTCGAGGTAGCGGATGAGCGCGGTCGAGACCTCCTGGCCGATCGAGACCTGCGCCTCCTGGGTGGAGCCGCCGATGTGCGGGCTCAGGATGACGTTCTTCAGCCCCTGGAGCGGGCTCTCGAAGGGCTCGTCGTTCGTCTTGGGCTCCTTCGGGTAGACGTCGACCGCGGCCCCGGCGAGGTGCTCGTCCTTCAGCGCGGCGACGAGCGCGTCGATGACGACGACGTTCCCGCGGCTGAGGTTGAGCAGGCACGCGCCCTTCTTCATGCGGCGCAGCTCCGCCTCGCCGATGAGGTTCTCGGTGACCGGGGTGGCGGGCACGTGGAGCGAGACGAAGTCCGCCGCCTCGAGCAGGTCCTCGAGGCCGACCGACGGGCGGTTGTTGCCCATCGGGAGCTGGCTGGCGATGTCGTGGAAGAGCACCTGCATGCCGAACGCCTCGGCGAGCACGCCGACCTGTCGGCCGATGTGGCCGTAGCCGATGATGCCGAGGACCTTGCCCCGCACCTCGTGGCTGCCGGCGGCCGACTTCCTCCACACCCCGCGGTGCATCTGGGTGTTCCGGTCCCCGAGCCGGCGGGCGAGGAAGACGATCTCGGCCATCACCATCTCGGCCACGCTGCGCGTGTTCGAGAAGGGCGCGTTGAAGGCGGGCACGCCGCGCTTGTTGGCCTCGTCGAGCGCGATCTGGTTGGTGCCGATGCAGAAGGCGCCGATGGCCCGGAGCCCCTCGGCCGCCTCGAGCACCGCCGGGGTCACGTGCGTCTTCGAGCGGATGCCGACCGCGACGCAGTCGGCCAGCTCCTTCGCGAGGTCCTCCTCGCCGAGCGCCTTGGACAGCAGGTCCACCTCGTAGCCGGCGGACTCCAGGTTCTCCATCGCGCCAGGGTGGATGTTCTCGAGAAGCAGAATGCGACCTTTGCTCACGGCGACCCTCCGAGTCAGGCCTGCGAGGTAGGGCAACTCGCGCCGTGACGCAATGCGGCAATCGACTAATGCAGCATCAGCTCGATCCGCGGCCGCCGGTCGGGGTCCACCGCCCAGGGGGAGGCGAGGATCAGGGGGCGCTCGCCGCGGCTCTCGAGGCGCAGCAGCAGGTGGAGGCGACGGTCCGCGCGCCCGGCCGCGGCCCGGGCGGCCTCGGTGACGTCGACCCGGAGCGGGAACACCGCCCCCTCGGCCAGGGCGTGTCGGCCGGCGGCGAAGCGGAGGGGCAGGGCGCCGGGGCGGGCCGGGAGCGGGCCCCCGCGGAACGGCTCGACGTGCTCGACGATCACCTCGCCGCGGGCGTCGGTGCGGGCGTCGGGGTCGAGGGGCTGCACCACGAGCAGCGCGCGCAGGATCTCGCTGCCCGGCGGGAGCGGCCCGAAGGCGACCAGGCCCTCGGTGGCCGCGCGGCCGCCGATCGGCATCGCGTCGCCGAGCGCCCGGCGACGGCCGGCGACCCCCCAGTCGATCGGGGTCAGCCAACGCGAGCCGGCGAAGCGGGCGCCCTCGGGGGAGCCCAGCCGCACGCAGCGACCGTCGAGCCCGCACACCCGACCGCCCGCGCACTCGCTGGAGCGCGCGCAGGGGGGCGGGCCGCCACAGGCGAGCAGCGCGAGCGCGAGCGCGGCACGAACGATGGGTGTCGAAACCCGCACGCGTGGACCATACTGCACGCGACATGGAGATCGATCGAATGACGAAGACGTGGATCGGAACCCTGCTGGTCGCCGCGCTCGCGCTGGGCTGCGGCGAAGACGAGGCGGCGACGTCGCCCGAAGGTGAGACCGCGGAGGCGCCGCCGACCGCGGCCGAGCGCCCGGCGGAGGGCGCGGACGACGAGGAGGCGGGCCCGGTGGTCGACGACCCGACGTTCGAGCTGCGGGCCTCGGCCGGGGGCCCCTACCAGAACGGCCAGGAGGGCACCTTCGAGGTCCGGCTGACCCCCCGCGGGGAGTACCACGTCAACCAGGACTACCCGATGACCGTCGAGGTCACGGCCCCCGACGGCGTGCAGGCGCCCGCGGCCCCGCTCGGCAACGCCGACGCCGAGGAGTTCACCGAGGAGGTCGCCCGCTTCGACGTCCCCTTCACCGCCAGCGGCGCCGGCGAGCACCGCGTGACCGCGGTCGTCGACTTCGCCGTCTGCACCCCCGAGGCGTGCATGCCGGATCGGCGCACGCTCGCCCTCGTCCTGCCGGTACAGTAGGCCCATGTTCGACCCCCGCTCCCGGCTCAGCCAGATCGGCGCCGTCGTCCGGGACCGCTTCGACTCCCAGAAGCGCGTCCTCTCCTTCGACGAGTACCTCGATCTGTTCGCGAAGCACCCCTGGCGGCACAGCCGGGACGCGGCGCGCTATCTGCGCGACTGCCTCGACTACTTCGGCACCTACGAGGTCGAGCGCCCCGGCGCGAACGCCAAGCGCTGGCGCCTCTTCGACCTCGAGTTCGAGCGGAGCGACGAGCAGAGCGCCGACGAGTCGGGGGACGGGCACGACTTCCTGGTCGGCCAGGAGCGCCTCCAGGGCGAGTTCTATCGCATCGTCAGCAACTTCGTGCGCGAGGGCCGCATCAACCGGCTCGTGCTCCTGCACGGCCCCAACGGCTCGGCGAAGAGCACCTTCGTCGGCTGCCTGATGCGGGCCCTCGAGCACTACTCCTACCAGGACGAGGGCGCGCTCTACCGCTTCAGCTGGATCTTCCCGCGCGGCAAGGACGGCAAGACGGTGGGCTTCGGCTCGCGCGACGACTCGTTCGAGCCGGGCGAGAGCTTCGCGCACCTCCCGGACAGCCGGATCGACGTCAAGCTCACGAGCGAGCTGCGCGAGAACCCGCTCCTGCTGCTCCCGCGCGCGGAGCGGCGGCGCCTGATCGACGAGGCCTACGACGCCGGCGGCGTGAAGGAGGGGGCGCCGCACGCGGTGGCCAACGGCCAGCTCGGCGCCAAGAACCGCCAGATCTTCGACGCGCTGCTCACCGCCTACCGCGGGGACCTCTCGAAGGTCCTCGCCCACGTGCGGGTCGAGCGCTTCTATCACTCGCGCCGCTACCGGCTGGGCGTGGTGACCATCGGGCCCGAGATGGCGGTGGACGCGCAGGAGCGGCAGATCAGCGTCGACCGATCCCTCGGCGCGCTGCCGGCCTCGCTGAGCGCGCTCTCGCTCTTCGAGACGGTGGGCGAGCTGGTCGACGCCTCGGGCGGGCTGCTCGAGTACAGCGACCTGCTCAAGCGGCCGCTCGACGCGTGGCGCTACCTCCTGCTCGCGATCGAGACCGGCGAGGTCTCCCTCAACTTCTCGATGCTGCCGCTCAACAGCGTGCTCGTCGCGACGAGCAACGAGCTGCACCTCAACGCGTTCAAGGAGCACCACGAGTACCGCTCGTTCCGTGGGCGGCTGCAGATGGTGCGGGTCCCCTACCTGCTCGACCATCGGCGCGAGCAGGGCATCTACGACGCGCAGATCGTGCCGCAGGTGCGCACCCACGTGGCGCCGCACGCGACCTACGTGGCCGCGCTCTGGGCGGTGCTCACCCGGCTGATGCGCCCGCAGGGCGACGAGTACGACGACGCGACGCTGGGCCGCCTCGCGTCGAGCCTCTCGCCGCTCGAGAAGGCGGAGCTCTACGCGGCGGGCCGGATCCCCGAGCGCTTCGCGAGCGAGGAGGCCAAGGAGCTGCGCGCCGGCCTCGACGAGGTGCGGCACGAGTCCGACACCTGGCCCAAGTACGAGGGGCTCAGCGGCGCGTCGCCGCGCGAGATCCGGAACCTGCTCCTCGACGCCGCGCAGGACCCTCGCTACGGCTGCCTCTCGCCGCTGGCCGTGCTCGAGCACATCGCCGCCTTCTGCGACTCGGACGACTACGACTTCCTCAAGGAGAAGCCCGAGAGCGGCTACCACGACCACCGCGGGTTCGTGGAGGTGGTGCGCGAGCGCTGGCTCGACTTCGTCGACGAGGAGTTCCGCACCTCGACCGGGCTGGTCGAGGAGACGCAGTACGTCGATCTCTTCGAGCGCTACGTCACCCACGTCTCCTTCTGGACGAAGGGGGAGCGGGTGCAGAACCCGATGACCGGCGACTACGAGGAGCCGGACGAGGGGCTGATGAAGAACGTCGAGCGCATGCTGGACGTCGACCCGGCCAAGGCGGACTCGTTCCGCAAAGACCTGATCAGCACCGTCGCCGGCCACGCCATCGACAACCCCGGGGTGAGCGTCAGCTACACCACGGTGTTCCCGCGCTTCCTCGCCAAGCTGCGCGAGGCCACCTACGGCAAGCGCAAGAAGCAGCTCGCCGCGATCGCCGAGGACCTGCTCGTGATCCTCGCCGAGGACGAGCGGGCCATCCGGCAGATGGGCGCCGAGCGCGAGAAGGCGGCGAGGGACACCCTCGCGCGGCTCTACGCCGACCACGGCTACGCGGAGCCCTCGGTGCGCGACGCGGTGGGCGAGCTCCTCCGGCGGCGGTACGCGCGATGATGTTCGACCCGGACAGCGTCGAGATCCGGCGGGTGGTGCCGCCCAAGGTCGACGCGGTGGCCAAGCGCGCCCAGCAGCACTGGGACTTCCTCGACCGCAGCGGCCACGTCTTCGCGCGGGCCGAGATCTACGAGGGCTCCGAGCAGTGGGGCGTGCGGGTGCACGACCGCGCGCCGGGCCTCGAGGACGGCGACCTGCTGCGGCTCGTGGCGCGCCTGCTCGTCTGGCACGCGAAGTGTCCGACCGACACCGTGGACGTCGTGCTCGGCCGGAGCCACGAGCACCACACGATGGTGAAGGTCGGGGCCGACTTCGTGTGAAGCTGCACGTCCTCGGCTCCGGCACCGCCATCCCCCATCCGGCGCGCGGGGCGAGCGGCTACGCGCTGGTGGAGGACGGCGTGGCCTGCCTGATCGAGTGCGGGCCCGGCTCCACGCGGCGCTGGCCGGCGGCCGGGATCGACTTCGCGAGCGCGCGTCTCATCGTCGTCACCCACCATCACGTGGATCACTGCTGCGACCTGCCGGCGGTGCTCTTCGGGCGGAACGTGCCGGAGCCGCCGGTGCGGACCCCGCTCGCGCTGCTCGGCCCGGAGAGCCACGGCGCCCACGTGGCCGCCATCGAGGCGATGTACGGGCGCTGGGTCGCCGACCGCGGGGGCGCGCGCGAGGTGGTCTCGATGCGCGACGGCGACGCCTACGAGGCCGGCCCGTTCCGGGTCGACGCGCGGGTCATGCTGCACTCGCCGGGCGCGCTCGGGGTCCGGGTCACGGCGGGCGGCCGGTCGCTCGCCTTCAGCGGGGACAGCGGCCCGTGCGACGCGCTGGTGGAGCTCTGCCGCGGGGCCGACCTGGCGCTGCTCGAGTGCAGCTACCCGGCGGCCCGGGACGTGGCCCGGCACCTCACCACCAAGACCGCGGCCGAGGTCGCCGTCCGGGCCGGCGTGTCCCGGCTCGCGCTCACCCACTTCTATCCCGAGTGCGACGACGTCGACGTGGAGGCCGAGGTCCGCGCGGCCGGCTACCGGGGCGCGCTGCACCTGGCGGAAGATGGCGACGTGCTTCAGGTGTGATAGCTGAGAAGCATGCCGGTACGTCTCCACGTCAACGTCGACCACGTCGCGACCCTGCGCCAGGCGCGCGGCACCGCTTACCCGGACCCGGTCGAGGCCGCGGTGTTCTGCGAGCACGCGGGCGCCGACGGGATCACCGTGCACCTGCGCGAGGATCGGCGACACATCCAGGACCGCGACGTCCACCTGCTCCGGCAGCTCGTCAAGACGACGCTCAACCTCGAGATGGCGGCCACCGACGCGATGATCGGCTTCGCGCTCGACGTGAAGCCCGACCTGGTGACCCTCGTGCCGGAGAAGCGCGAGGAGCGCACCACCGAGGGCGGGCTCGACGTGGCCGGCCAGCGGGAGCGGCTCGCGGAGGTGAAGGCGCGCTTCGACGAGGCGTCGATCCCCCTGAGCCTCTTCATCGATCCGGACGAGGCCCAGATCCGCGCGGCGGTGGAGCTCGGCGTCGACTCGATCGAGCTGCACACCGGGGACTACTGCGAGGCGGAGGGCGAGGACGCGCTCGACCTCGAGCTGCAGCGCCTCATGGCCGCCGCCGCACTGGCCGAGCAGCTCTCGCCGGATCTCACGGTGGCGGCCGGGCACGGGCTCACGAGCCGGAACCTCGTGGAGCTGGTGGCGAGCGTGCCGCAGCTCGAGGAGCTCAACATCGGGCACGCGCTGATCGCGGACGCGGTCTTCCTGAGCCTGAAGGGCGCGGTCGAGGCGTACCAGGAGGCGATCGAGCTCGGCGAGGCCGAGCGTTGAAGCCGCTCCTGACGCGCGAGGCCGCGCGGCGCTTCGACCGGCGGATCATCGACGCCGGCGTGCCGGGCCTCGTGCTGATGGAGAACGCGGGCCGCGGCGCGGCCGACCTCTTCCTGCGCCGGTTCGCGGGCCGGCTCGACCACGTGGTCGTCGTGGGCGGGACCGGCCAGAACGGGGGCGACGCGTGGGTGGTCGCGCGGCGGCTGCTGACCCACGGGGTGCGGCCGAAGGTGTTCCTCGCCGGCGCCCGGGAGAAGGTCTCGGGCGACGCCAAGGTGAACCTCGAGGCGCTCGACGCGCTCGACCTCGACGTCACCGAGCTCGGCGAGGGTGACCTCGCGCCGCTCGACGGAGCCCTGGCCCACGCCACCGCCATCGTCGAGGGGCTCTTCGGGACCGGCCTCGACCGACCGATCGAGGGCTGGCGGCGGGCGCTGGTGGAGCGCCTCGACGGAGCGGCGGCCCCCCTCTTCGCGCTCGACCTGCCGAGCGGGATCGACGCCGACACCGGGGCGGTGCTCGGGGTGGCCCTGCACGCCGAGCTGACGGCGACCTTCGCCGCGCACAAGCGGGGGCTCTGGCAGACGCCGGGGCGCGGCCACGCCGGGGAGACGGTCTGCGTCGACATCGGCGTGCCGGGCCCGACCGGGCGCGACGGGCTGCTCGAGCTCGGCGACGCGGCGCGGCTCCTGTCCCGCCGGGCGCTGGCCGCGCACAAGGGCACCGCGGGGCACGTGGTCGTGGTCGCCGGCTCCCCGGGCAAGAGCGGCGCGGCGCTGCTCTCCGGGCACGGCGCGATGCGGGCCGGCGCCGGGCTGGTCACGCTGGCCCCCCGCGGCGAGGCTCGAGAGGCCCTCGAGCTGCGCGTGCACGAGCTGATGACGATGGCGATCCCGGACGCGCCGCTCGAGCTCGCCGAGGGCAAGGACGCGGCGGTGATCGGCCCCGGGCTCGGCCTCGACGACGAGGGCAGGGCGCTGGCGGTGGCGCTGGCCGAGGGCCTGGCGGTGCCGGCGGTGCTCGACGCCGACGCGCTGACCGCGCTGGCCGAGGCGGGCCCGGAGCGCCTGCACGACGCGCCCCCGCGCGTGCTCACCCCGCACCCCGGGGAGGCCGGCCGGCTCCTCGGCGTGACGAGCGCCGAGGTGCAGGCGGATCGGTTCGCGGCGGCCAAGAAGCTGGTGGAGCTCACTGGGCAGACCGTGGTGCTCAAGGGCGCGGGCACCGTGATCGCGCGGCCGGGGGAGCTGGCGGTCTGCCCGCTCGGCACGCCGGCCCTCGGGGTGGCCGGGACCGGAGACGTGCTCGCCGGCGCGATCGGGGCCGCGCTGGCCGGGGGCCTGGAGCCGTTCGACGCGGCGCGCGCGATGGTCCTGCTCCACGCCCGGGCGGGGGAGCGGGCGAGCCGTTCGGACCGGGGGCTCTTGGCCCGCGAGGTGGCCGACGCGCTGCCCGACGCGCTCGAAGAGGCGCGCCGCCGCTGCTGACAGCCTGACACGACACCGCGTCGCCCTGACGACAACCTGGCAGACGCCGCGTGTACATCCAGACGCGATCCGCCCCGAACCCCGCGGTTTTCGGGGGTGCGAGCGCCATGGCCCGTGCGTTGCACAGCCTCCCGACGACTGGAGGTGCCATGAGCCAGCACGACCGCGCCGAGTTCGATCAGGAAGTCCTGAAGCACCGGGGGGAGCTCTTCGGCTCCGCGCTGCGCATGACGGGGAGCCGCGCCGAGGCCGAGGATCTCGTGCAGGAGGCCGTCCTCCGCGCGTGGACCTTCTGGCATCGGTTCCAGCCCGGCACGAACGGCCGCGCCTGGATGCACCGCATCCTCGTCAACACGTTCATCAACGGCTACCGCCGCCGGCGCCGGGAGCGCGAGATTCTCAGCGAGATCAAGCTCGAGCGCCGCGAGCCGGTCGTCTCGGCGCCCCGCGCGGTGCCGGGGGAGGCGCTGGGCGACGAGGTCACCGCGGCCCTGGCCACGCTGCCGCACGAGTTCCGCGAGGTCCTGATCATCGTCGACCTCGGCGGTCAGTCCTACAAGGAGGCCGCGGCCCAGATCGGCTGCCCGATCGGCACGGTGATGAGCCGGCTCCACCGCGCGCGCCGCCAGATGAAACGCGAGCTCTGCGACTACGCCGTCGCCGAGGGCTACGTCACCGCGCAGGCCGCGTGACGATCAGGGGCAAGGCCGGTTGCGTGCGCCGGGCGTGCCGAGGAACGTGCCGCCCGCGCTCGAGTACACGTCGGTCGAGTCGCACCAGCCGGCGCCGCCGAGCGCGGAGTTGTCACCGGACTCCGCGCCGCGCGAGCGCTGCCGGGAGGCGCCGGTGCGGTGGTCGGTCGAGCCCCACGCGACCCGATCGATCTCGGCGCCCATGTAGCGGAGGATGAGCGAGTCGCTGCTGTTGTTGAGCACGACCCCGCTCGTCCCGCTGCCGTACGCGTAGTCCACCGGGAGCCCGTGGTGATCCATCGGGTCGTCGGACTGCGCGAAGACGAAGTAGCCGCCGGCGGTGAGGATGCCGCGCGTCACCTCGTGCGTGACCGGGGTGCCGCCGCCGGTCGGGCTCTCGACGACGAGCCCCGTCATGTCGATCGGGCACGCGCCGAGGTTGTGGACCTCGAACCACTCGCCGCGGTCGCCGCTCCCGCTCTGCGACGCAACCATCACCTCGACGATCGCCATGTTGGTCGGAGACGGCGGGCAGAACATGAACGTGCCGCTGTCGCGCACGACGCCCGAGTCGGGCGGGCCCGCGTCGCGTCCGGCGTCACGCCCGGCGTCGCGTCCGGCGTCGCGGGTGATCCCGGCGTCGAGGCGCCCGCCGTCGCGGATCACGCCCGAGTCCCGGATCACGCCCGAGTCCGCGCGCGACGCGTCGATCGGCGGGCCCGCGTCCCGGGTGGCCCCCGCGTCGGCGAAGCCCCCCTGGGCGCAGGCCCCCAGGCAGAACGCGAGGCCCAGGGCAGACAGAGAGCGAAGCATCGCGCGCACGATACCATCGCTCGCCCCGCTCCCGACCGCTCGGCACTATCCTACGGGACCATGACGGTTTGGGAGATCGAGAGCTGGCAGCTCACCCGGGCGGCGGAGGTGGTGGCCCGACACGCGCGCCGGACCCCGCTGGTCGCGGCGCCGTCCCTCGGGGAGGGCGTGCACCTCAAGCTCGAGAGCGAGCAGGACACCGGCTCGTTCAAGCTGCGGGGGGCGCTCGCCGCGCTCGACGCCCTCGACCCGGAGACGCGCGCCCGCGGGGTGGTCACCGCGTCGGCCGGCAACCACGGCTACGGGATCGCCCGGGCCGGCAAGCTACTCGGCGTGCCGGTCAGCGTCTTCTGCGCCAGCGCCACCCCGGCGGTGAAGCGCGACGGCATCGCGCGCTACGGCGCCACCCTCGTGCTGGTCGACGGGCGCAGCTACGACGCGGTCGAGGCGCGCGCCAAGGCGGCGGCCGAGGAGGCCGGCAAGCGCTTCGTCAGCCCCTTCGACGATCCCTGGGTCGCCGCCGGCAACGGGGGCACGCTCGGCCTCGAGATCCTCGACGCGCTGCCCGAGGCGCGCACCGTCGTGGCCCCGGTGGGCGGCGGCGGCCTCGTCGCCGGGCTCGCCGCGGCTCGGGCCCAGCGCGGCGCCACGTTCCGCCTGATCGGGGTCCAGAGCGAGGCCTGCCCGGCGATGGTCGAGAGCCTCGATCGCGGCGAGCCGCTCCTGGCCTACGAGGGCGCCGAGACCCTCGCCGAAGGGCTCGAGGGGGGCGTCTCCGCCGCGACCTACGCCATCGCCCGGGACGCGCTGCATCGCATGGAGGCGGTCCCGGAGGCGGACATCGCCGACGCGATGCGCCTCGCCAAGCGGGAGCTCGGGCTCTCGCTCGAGGGCAGCGCGGCGGTGACCCTCGCCTGGATCCGGGCTCAGGCCTCGCTCGAGACGCCGCTGGTGGCGGTGGTCAGCGGGGGGAACGTGGACCCGGCGCGGATCGAGGCGTTGATGCTTGCTTGATTGGAGGGGGGCGTTTTCGGGCACGGGCACGGGCAGGGGCACGGGCACGGCGCCGGCCTGCGGCCGGCTAGGGGGCAGGGATGGTCCCCGGGCCTCCGGTGACGAGGCTCTCGAAGAAGCCGAGGTACTGCGCCTCCGCGTCGGCGTTCTCGAAGATGGCGAAGTGGCCGTCGTCGGGGAACTGGAGCAGGCCCGCGGTGGCCGCGCCGCCGGCCACGTTGCCGGTCGCCGGGGCGTCGAGGGGCTCGATGCCGGCGAGGCGCAGGGAGACGAGCGCGCTCTCGACCGGCCGGATCTGCGGGACGCGCATCGCCCCCGCGAGCGCCTCGATGGACGTCGGCGGGCTGAAGGCGTCGCGCAGCCCCTCGGTCATCAGCACGCTCTTCGGCGCGAAGCCCTCGCGCGGCGCCTGGAAGACGAGGTGGGCGTAGTTGCTCGCGTCGCTCGGCTCGAGCCAGGTCTGGAGCAGGGTCGCGATCGGGTGCTCGACCGTGAAGCCCTCGAAGTGGAACGCCTCGCGGTAGTCCCGCCCCGGCAGGTTGAGCAGCGCGACGACGATCTCGGGGATCACCAGCGGCTGCACCTTCTCGATGAGCGACGGGGTGATCACCGCCGACGCCGCGCTGAGCACGCCCGCGCTCGCGCCGTCGTCGATGGCCATGAAGATCGGCCCGTTCAGGCCGCCCTGGGAGTGGCCCATGAACCAGGTCCGCGCCGGATCGAAGCGGACCGGCATCCCGTCGCGCTCCACGAGCTCCACGTCGAAGGTCAGGCCCTCGACCAGCCGGGCCTGCTGCACGACGTCGAGCGCGCTCTGGCGGTTGTTGTCGCGGGCGGCGAGCGGGTTCGGGATGTTGAAGAAGAGGATCGAAGGATCGACCTCGGTCGGGTTGCGGTCCCCGTGGTGGATCTGGTCGACGCCCATCGCCGCGATCCCGTGGCGGGCGAGCGCGGCCGCGGTGTCGTTCCGGACCACGGTGCGCGAGTCGCCGCCGGTCCCGTGGGCGTAGAGCACGATCGGGTAGCCCGTCTCGGGCATCGGGCTCGTCGGGATGGTCAGCGTGAAGCGCGCGTCGTACTCGCCGTGCACGGTGGGCGCGCCCGACGCGTCGAGCGTGATGTCGCCGCCGTCCTCGACGGCGGAGTAGGGGATCTCGCCGGCCTGGAAGACCGGCACCGGCCCGTAGGTGCCGCTCACGAGCAGGTAGCGGGGCGCGAGGCTCTCGGCCTCGGCGGTGCGCACCGTCGGCGCGGGGTACTCGGCGTGCATCCAGTCGCGCACCGCGATCGTCTCGCCGATCGCGTCCTGGGTGGTGAAGACCGCCAGCGACAGGATGGTGTCGCGCGCGATCCCGGTCTCCTCGAGCGCGGTGAGCGCCGGCTCGTGCACCGCGGCCGCCTCGACCACCGCGGCGTCCCCCGAGCCCGCGAGCAGCGCCTCGAGGTCCGCGCTCCGGGCGAACGCCTCGCCGTCGGCGGCCCGCAGGTCGGTGGTGACCACCGCGGCGTAGGTGCGCGCGCTCGCGAGCGGCAGACCGTAGACGGGCCGGATGGCCAGCGTGTGCGCCGACCAGTAGCGGGTCGGGCAGTCCTGGTAGTGGGCCACGATCGGGTGGCGCGCGCCCCGCTCCGGGCTGTCCGGGTCGACGTCGACGAGGAACACCCGCGCGCTCGCCTCGAGGCTCTGCTCGGGCCGGGTCGGGAGCGCGCTCTCGTCGATCGGGCGCGAGAAACGGAAGTAGACGGCGCCGTTGGTGCCGAAGCCGTCGAGGCGCTCGGTCATCGCGTCCAGGTAGCGCTGCACGAACATGTTCCGCCGCGCGGGGAACGCGCTCATGTCCACCGTGCCCGCCTCGGTCCGGCGCAGATCGGTCGGCCAGGGGAGGTCGAAGAAGGCCTCGTCGTCGCCGCCGCGGGGCAGGGTGAAGACCGCCTCCACCGGCCCCGACGTGTCGGGCTCGCAGGTGATCGGGCCCGCGTCCGGCGGCGGCCCCGCGTCGCGCGCGGCGTCCTCGGGAGGCGGTCCGGCGTCGGCGTCGAGGGCGCCGTCGCACGCGGGCAGGACGAGGAGCGCGATCAGCGCGGAGGCGCCGAGGAGGAGGCGAAGGAAGCGCACCGCGCGAGCATATCGCGCCCCGCCCGCGCGTGCTCGGTCGGGGCGATTCCGTGTGATTCCGCTCGGATATGTGGGGAATGTCGCCCAACCGCCCGGATGCATTGACGATCAGGGCCCGCGATCCCCATACTTCCAGCGCCCGATCGGGCGGGAGAGGACCCATGAGCAAGACGTACTCCGACCTCCTCCAGGAGGTGAAGGGCGAGGTGAAGCAGGTCTCCCTCGACGACCTGAAGGCGCGCCTCGAGAAGCGCGAGGACCTCGTCCTCGTCGACGTCCGCGAGAAGGACGAGTACCGGCAGGGCTTCATCCCCGGCGCCGTGCACGTGCCGCGCGGCTTCCTGGAGATGCAGGCGGAGTCGAAGCTGCCCGACAAGGGCGCGAAGCTGGTCGTCTACTGCGCGGGCGGGATCCGCTCGGCCTTCGCGGCCAAGAGCCTGCAGGACCTCGGCTACGCCCACGTCGAGAGCGCCAACCCCGGCTTCGTGCGCTGGAAGGACTCCGGCTACCCGGTGGAGAAGCCGCCGGAGCTCACCCCGGCGCAGCTCGACCGCTACTCCCGCCACCTGCTGCTGCCCGAGGTCGGCGAGAAGGGGCAGGAGAGGCTGCTGAGCGCGCGCGTGCTCCTGCTCGGGGCGGGCGGGCTCGGCTCTCCGGCCGCCCTCTACCTGGCCGCGGCTGGGGTCGGCACCCTCGGCGTGATCGACAACGACGTCGTCGACGCGAGCAACCTCCAGCGCCAGGTCCTGCACGGCACGAGCACCGTCGGCGTGCCCAAGGTCGAGAGCGGCGCCGAGCGGCTGAAGGACCTCAACCCCGACGTGAACGTGATCCCCTTCAAGGAGCGGCTCACGAGCGAGAACGTCGACCGCATCTTCGATCAGGGCTGGGACGTCATCGTCGACGGGCTCGACAACTTCCCCACCCGCTACCTCGTGAACGACGCGAGCGTGTGGAAGGACATCCCGGTCGTGCACGGCAGCATCTTCCGCTTCGACGGACAGGTGACGACGTTCTGGCCGAAGCAGGGCCCCTGCTACCGCTGCCTCTACCCGGAGCCGCCGCCCGCGCACCTCGCGCCGAGCTGCGCGGAGGCGGGCGTGCTCGGCATCCTCCCGGGCGTCATCGGGACCATCCAGGCGACCGAGGCGATCAAGATCATCCTCGGTCAGGGTGAGCCGCTCGTCGGCCGGCTGCTGACCTACGAGTCGCTGAAGATGCAGTTCCGCACGCTCAAGCTCCGCAAGGACCCGAGCTGCCCGGTCTGCGGCGACGCCCCGTCCATCACCGAGTACATCGACTACGACCAGTTCTGCGCGCGCTGACGGAACTCCCCGGCGCGCCCGGTGTCCCCGGAGCGACCGAAGGGAGTACGCTCGCGCCCATGACCCGACGCCTCGCCTGGATCGTCCTCGCCCTCGCGCTCGCAGCCTGCGACGAGGAGCGGGGACACAACGAGCAACGGCAGATCCTGCAGGAGGACGCGCCGCGCGCGCTGGCGGTGATCCGGCAGGATCTCGACGACGGGCTCGCCGGGGTGCGGGCCGCCGCCGAGCGCCTGGCGCCGGGCTTCGCGGTCGAGGATCCCGCGCGGCGCGAGGGCGACCTCCGGGCCGGCCTGCGCTTGGTGCAGCGCCCGACCCGGCAGCGCGTGCCGGAGCTGATGACGCTGCCGCTCACCTTCCTCGCCGCGGTCGATCCCGACGGCACGGTGATCGCGCGAGACGCCAACGAGGACCGCATGCGCGGCTTCGACCTCGCCGGCGCCGCGCCGGTGGTGCGCCGGGCGCTCGACGGCTCGGCCGGCTACGCGCTGAGCAGCCTGCCCAGCCTGCTGGAGAACGACCCGCCGTCGGTGACCGTGATCTTCGCGGCCCCGGTGCGGCACGAGGGGCGGGTGGTCGGCGCGGTCGCCGGCGGGCTCCCGCTCTGGCGCATCACCCAGCAGCTCAGCCGTCAGCTCCAGCTCGAGAACGCCGAGGAGACCCGCCAGGGCGAGATCGTGTGGGCGCTCCTGCTCGACGGCGACACCCAGCACTACCACGCCGGCTTCCCCCCCGACCTCCGGGAGCTCATCCCCGATCCCGCGACCCGGCGCGCCGGGCTCGAGCGCAGCGCCGGCGGCTTCACCGGCGAGGTCCAGCAGTACGGCCGCTGGTACGGCTTCGGAGTGATCCCGCTGCCCTCGGTGGGCGAGGACGTGACGCTGATCCTGTTCCGCAGCGATCCGTAGCGGGTCGAGACCCGGTCGCCGGTCGCCGCGGCCCCGGGGCCCTCCCACTCAGTGGAAGCGAGGAAGGTCGGAAGCGAGGAGGGAAGAGGGGCCAGGCCGGCTCCGGCTGCTCGGGCCGGTGAGCCGTGGGCGGTGGCAATCTGCCGGTCGATCCACTCCAGCCGCCGCCAGGCCGCCCAGCGATCGCCAAGGCCCGGCGAGCCTCCACCCCGCGGCCACCCAGCCCCTTTGCGTCGTTGCGTCTTTGCGAGAGTAATTGTCGTCTCCCGAGCCCATCGCTCGGAACGCCCCGGAAGCGAGCTCGGGCACGGGCACGGGCACGCAAGGGAAGAGCCGGCACGGGCCAGCGATCGCCAAGGCCCGGCGAGCCTCCACCCCGCGGCCACCCAGCCCCTTGCGTCATTGCGTCTTTGCGAGAGTAATTGTCGTCTCCCGAGTTCATCGTTCGGAACGCCCCGGAAGCGGGCACGGGCACGGGCACGGGCACGGGCAGGGGCACGGGGCTCCAGCCGCTTCGCGGCTAGAGCTGGCGAACGAAGGCGTGGGTGCCGAGCTGGGCGCTCGCCTCCCGGGCGACGGCGCCGGCCTGGGCGCGGTCGAGGAACACGCCGGTGACGAGGCGGAAGACCGGGCGACCGTCGGTGTCTTCGGCCTCGGTGACATGCACGGTGGGGTTGTCGGCCGGGAAGCCGCCGACCTCGTAGATGCCGTGCGAGCCGATCGGCTCCCGCGAGGGGTCGCGGAGCGTGGCGGCGAAGGCCTCGGCGCGGTCGCGGTCGCGGAAGGCCGCGAGCTGGACGGTCACCGCCTCGGGCGCGCGGAGGGCCTCGAGGCGCACCGCGCGTGAGACCTGGAGGTGACGGGCCAGCTCGATGAAGAGCCGGTCGAGGCGGTGGTGGCGCACCGGGATCTCGGTCCCGTCGGACAGCTCCACGTACTGCCAGTAGGCCTCGGCGCGAAGGTCGGCGTGGGCGAGCAGGGCCTCGACCCGGGGCGCCCACTTGGCGACCTCCCGGGCCCGGTCGGCGCGCCAGACGGTGGGCGAGTCCATGAAGGTCAGGTGCGGGGTCGAGACCAGGGTGCCGTCCCAGCAGGCCGACGCGGAGGCGGGCGCGAGGGCGGGGAGGACGAGCAGGGCGAGCAGGAAGAGGCGGTGCATGACCGACCGCTTCGCAAGACCCGTGCGCGCGGCGCAGCGGGCGCTGGGGCGCGGCGGGCGTGCTCGGCGGGCCACGGGCGCGTGGGCGCGAGGACACGGCGCTTGAAACCGGGGCCGGCCGTGGGCACAACCCCGCCGTGCGGTGGCGCTTCTGGATCGATCGCGGCGGGACCTTCACCGACTGCATCGGCCTCTCCCCGGAGGGCGCGCTCCGCGTCGTGAAGGTGCTCTCGGGCGACGACGCGCCCCTGATCGGGATCCGGCGCCTGCTCGGGCTGCCGGACGACGCCCCCATCCCGCCCTGCGACGTGCGCATGGGGACCACGCTGGCGACGAACGCGCTGCTCGAGCGGCGCGGGGTGCCCTGCGCCCTGATCATCACCGAGGGCTTCGAGGACCTCCCGGAGATCGGCGATCAGACCCGCCCGCACCTGTTCGCGCTGAACGTCGAGAAGCCCGCGCCGCTCGCCGCGCGCACGGTCGGGGTCCCGGCCCGGGCCACCCCGGAGGGAGAGATCCTGGCGCGCGGCGGCGCGCTGACGCTCGATGGCGTCCAGAGCGTCGCGGTGGTGGTGCTGCACGGGCCGCGCGCTCCGGCGCTGGAGCGGGAGCTCGGCGCCCTCGCGACCGCGGCCGGCGCCCGCCACGTCTCGCTCTCGCACGAGGTCGACGCCGAGCAGGGCCTGCTCGCCCGGGCCGACACCACGGTGGCCGACGCCTACCTCACGCCGCTGCTGACCGACTACGTCGGGCGGCTCGAGGCGGCGCTGCCGGGGAGCGCGCTCTCGATCATGCAGTCGAGCGGGGCGCTCACCGACGCGCGCGGGTTCCGGGGGCGCAACGCGGTGCTCAGCGGCCCGGCGGGCGGGGTGGTGGCGCTCGGCTGGATCGCGGCGCGCCACGGGGTCGAGCGGGCGATCGGCTTCGACATGGGCGGCACCTCGACCGACGTCTGCCGCTGGGATGGTCAGCTCGACAAGACCTACGAGGCGCGGGTCGCGGGCGTGCGCCTCCGCGCCCCGATGATGGCGATCCACACGGTGGCGGCGGGGGGCGGCTCGATCTGCCGCTTCGACGGGCGCCGGATGTCGGTCGGCCCGGAGAGCGCGGGGGCCTCGCCGGGGCCGCTCTGCTACGGCCGCGAGGACGCCGACGCGCCGACCCTCACCGACGTCAACGTCGCGCTCGGCCGGCTGCCGGCGGACCGCTTCCCGTTCCCGCTCGACGCCGACCGCCCGCGCCGGGCGCTCGAGGCCCTCGCCGGCGCCGTGGGGCGCCCCTGGGACGAGGTCGCGGCTGGCTTCTTCCGGATCGGCGTGGAGAACATGGCCGAGGCGGTGCGCCGGGTGACGGTGGCCCGCGGGCACGACGCGAGAGACCACGCGCTCGTGGTCTTCGGCGGCGCGGGCGGACAGCACGCGTGCGCGGTAGCGCGGCGGCTCGGCATCCGCGAGGTGATCTCGCACCCGCTCGCCGGCGTGCTGAGCGCGTTCGGCATGGGGGTCGCGGACGAGGGCTGGCACGGCGAGCGGGACGCGCGGGGGCGGGTGATCGAGGCCGGCGCGCTCGCCTCGCTCGAGGCCGACTTCGAGGCGCTCGAGGCCCAGGGGAGGGCGGCCCTCGCCGGGAAGTGCCGCGCCGTGCGCCGCCTCGATCTCCGCTACGCCGGCACCGAGCGCGGCGTCGCCCTCGAGGTGGGCGAGCTCGACGACGAGGGCCTGCGCGAGGCGTTCTCCGCGCGGCACCGGGCGGAGTTCGGCTACGCCCGCGCCGCGCACCCCGTGATCGCCACCGCGCTCCGGGTCGAGGTGGTCCGGGCGAGCGCCGCGCCCGCGCTCCCGTCGGCGCCTCCCGGGCACGGCGCGCCCCTGCGGCGGGTGCGCGCCTGGATGGCCGGCCGGTTCGTGGACGAGGTCCCGGTCATCGCCCGCGAGGCGGTCGGCGAGGCGCTCGAAGGCCCGGCGATCGTGCTCGAGGACACCGGCGCGCTGGTGGTGGAGCCCGGCTGGTCGCTGGCCCGGGAGGCCGACGGAACGCTGCGGCTCCACGACCGGGAGGGGCCGCCGCGGGCCACCGCCACGACCGCCCTCGACCCGATCGAGCTCGAGATCTTCGCCAACGCCTTCATGTCGATCGCCGAGCAGATGGGCGCCGTGCTCCAGCGCACCGCCGTCTCCACCAACATCCGCGAGCGGCTCGACTTCTCGTGCGCGGTGTTCGACGAGGCCGGCTCGCTCGTGGCGAACGCGCCGCACATCCCGGTGCACCTCGGGGCGATGGGGGAGACGGTGCGCGCGGTCGTCGCCGCCCACCCCGACCCGGCCGAGGGCGACGTCTTCGTCAGCAACGACCCGGCGGCGGGCGGCTCCCACCTGCCCGACGTCACGGTGGTCAGCCCGGTGTTCTTCGAGGGCCGCCGCCGCTTCTTCGTCGCCTCCCGCGGGCACCAGGCCGACGTGGGCGGCATCACGCCCGGCTCGATGCCGCCGTTCTCCCGCACCCTCGAGGAGGAGGGGGTGGTCTTCCGCGCCGAGCGGGTGGTGCACGGCGGCGAGCTCGACCGGGCCCGGGTGCTCGAGATCCTCCGCGGCGGGCCGCACCCCGCGCGCCGCCCGGAGGAGAACCTCGCCGACCTCGAGGCGATGCTCGCGGCCAACCAGAAGGGCGCGCAGCTCCTCGTGGCGCTCGCCCGTCGGTACGGCGCAGACGTCGTCGCCGCCTACATGGAGCACGTGCAGGCCGACGCGGCGGGCAAGGTCGCCGACGCCATCGAGGCGCTGCCCGACGGCGAGCACGCCTTCGAGGACGCGCTCGACGACGGCGCGCCGATCGCGGTGCGGGTGAAGGTGGCGGGCCGCCGCATGGAGGTCGACTTCACCGGGAGCGCGCCCGAGCTGACCGAGGCGAACCTCAACGCGCCCCGGGCGGTCACCGTCGCGGCCCTGCTCTACGTGCTGCGCAGCATGGTGGGCGCGCCGATCCCCCTCAACGGCGGCTGCCTCCGCCCGGTGTCGCTCACGATCCCTTTGGGGAGCGTGCTCGATCCCTCGCCGGAGCGGGCGGTGGCGGGCGGCAACGTGGAGACCAGCCAGCGGGTGGTCGACGTGCTGCTCGGTGCGCTAGGCCTCGCGGCGGCCAGCCAGGGCACCATGAACAACGTCACCTTCGGCGACGCCACCTTCGGCTACTACGAGACCGTCGCGGGCGGCGCGGGCGCGGGCCCCGGCTTCCACGGCGCGAGCTGCGTGCACACCCACATGACGAACTCGCGCATCACCGACCCCGAGGTCCTCGAAGATCGCTTCCCGGTGCGGCTGGTCCGCTTCGCGCGGCGCCGCGGCTCCGGGGGCGGGGGCCGCTGGCGAGGTGGCGACGGGGTGATCCGGGAGCTCGAGGCCCTGGCCCCGCTCTCGTTCTCGATCCTCAGCGAGCGGCGGGCCCGAGCGCCCTTCGGGCTCGCGGGGGGCGAGGACGGCGCGCGAGGACGGAACCTGGCCGGGGACCGGGAGCTCGCGGGCCGCGCCGTGGTCGAGCTGGCGCCGGGGGATCGCATTCGACTGGAGACTCCCGGCGGCGGGGGTTACGGAGAGTCCACCTGATGCGCTGGTGGTCCCGCCTCCGGAATGTGGTGATCAACCGCATCCTGGGCCTCAACGATACGCCGCACCGTATCGCCTGGGGCGTCCTGCTCGGCTTCGTGGTGGCGTTCACGCCCACCGTGGGGCTGCAGATGATGCTCTTCGTCGCGGTGGCGACGTTGCTGCGGGCGAACAAGGTCAGCGGGCTCCCGATCGTCTGGCTCACCAACCCCTTCACGGTGGTGCCCATCTATTACGCGTGCTGGCGCATCGGCGCGTTCTTCCTCGGCACCGACGACGACCCCGAGCGGGGCGCCGAGATCATCGGCCGCCTGGTCGGCACCGAGACCGAGTGGAGCTGGGGCCGGCTGATCGAGTGGGCGTTCTGGGAGGAGGTCGGCCGCACGATGTGGGAGCTCGGCGCGGAGCTCTGGCTGGGCGGCCTCCTGGTCGGCGTGGTGCTCGGGCTGATCTTCTACCCGGTGACCATCTGGGGCGTGAAGGTCTACCGCCGCGCCCGCGGCATGCCTCACTGAGGCTCTTCGCTGCCTAGCTGTTCGAAGTGGCCGTGCCGGCCCGCGCCCTCGGCGAACCGGGTCGCGCCCGCGACCATCTCGGGGTCCCGGACCGTCTCGAGCCCGAGCGCGAATTCGTGGGCGAGCGCGTCGTCGAGGGACCGGCCGAAGCTCTCGTACGCCGACCTCCGGTCGCTCCGCAGGCAGGCCTGCGGGAACGCGGCCAGCTGCTCCGCCAGCGCCCGCGCCGCCTCGAGCCCCTGGCCGTCGGGCACCACGCGGTTCACCAGGCCGATCGCCAGGGCCTCGCGGGCGTCGACCGGGCGCCCGGTCAGGATCAGGTCGAGCGCGCGGCTCAGCCCGATGAGGCGGGGCAGTCGCACCGTGCCTCCGTCGATGAGGGGCACGCCCCAGCGCCGGCAGAACACCCCGAGGACCGCGCTCTCCTCCGCCACCCGCAGGTCGCACCAGAGCGCCAGCTCGAGGCCGCCGGCGACCGCGTGGCCGGTGACGGAGGCGACCACCGGCTTGCTCAGCAGCATGCGCGACGGCCCCATCGGTCCGTCACCGTCGGGCTCGAGCCGGTTGGGCGTCCCCTCCGAGATCGCCTTCAGATCGGCGCCCGCGCAGAAGCTGCCGTGGTCGCCGTGCAGCACCGCGACCCGCTGGCCCTCGTCGGCGTCGAAGGCGCGGAACGCCTCGGCCAACGCCTCGGCGGTGAGGCGGTCGACCGCGTTGCGCCGCGCCGGCCGATCGAGGATCACCGTCGTGATCGCGCCTTTCGTCTCCACCCGGATCGTCATTGCGCGAGCCTACACCCGCCGGTCAGTCGTGTACCCTCCGCGCCCATGAAGCGCTCCGGACTCCTCGCCCTCGCGGTCGCCCTGCAGGTGGCCGCGCCCGCCGCCGCTCAGCACGTCGTCGAGCCGGGGGAAGCCGACTGCTCCACTCCGCGCCGCGCGCTGCTCACCTTCCTCGCCAATCTGCAGGAGGGGGATGAGCACCCCGAGCAGGCCACGCGCTGCTTCGACTGGGGCGCCGTGCGGATCAGCGATCATCAGCGGCAGCACCACGTCGCGCAGCGCTTCAAGCACGTGCTCGACGCCCGCGGGCTCTACGTCCAGATGGACGACATCCCCGACGAGGAGGATCCCGCCGACGTCCAGAGCGTCGTGCCGTTCCCGAACACCCTCGCGCAGTTCTATCTGGTCCGGAAGGGCAGCCAGTGGGTGATCAGCGCCGAGACCATCCGGCACGTGCCGGACTGGTACGACGAGACCTTCGCCTTCGACGTCGACACCTACCTCGAGAACGCGCCGAGCTGGCTGACCGAGCACGTCTTCGGCGTCGCCTGGTGGCAGCTCCTCGCGCTGATGCTGCTGCTCGCGCTCGCGTTCTTCGTCCGCTACCTCGTGACGTGGATCGCGGTCGCGCAGGGCTCGCGCCTGCTGACCTCGCTGGTCAAGACGCTCGACCGGCGCCTGCTCGACCGGGCGGCGAAGCCGATCGGCACCGTCGTGATGGTGCTGATCCTCATCTACGCGTTCCCGACGCTGCGCTTCAGCGTCGAGGTGAACCGCGTGATCATCTTCGGGCTCAGCGTGGCGGCGGCGGTGAGCGCGGTGGTCATCGTCTACCGCCTGGTCGACGTCTTCGCGGACGTGATGGCCAAGCGCGCCGACGCCACCGACACCAAGCTCGACGACCAGCTCGTCCCGCTGGTCCGGAAGTCGCTGAAGGTCGTCACCGTCGTGCTCGGGGTGATCTTCGTCCTCCAGAACATGGAGGTCGACGTCGCCTCGCTGATCGCGGGCGTCTCCCTCGGCGGCCTCGCCTTCACCCTGGCGGCGCGCGACACGGTCGCCAACCTCTTCGGCTCGGTGAGCATCTTCGCCGACCAGCCGTTCCAGGTGGGCGACTGGGTGGTGATGCAGGGCGTCGAGGGCGTGGTCGAGGAGGTCGGCATGCGCTCGACCCGGGTGCGCACCTTCTACCGCTCGCTGGTCAGCATCCCGAACTCCAAGGTCGCCGACGGCGTCATCGACAACTACGGCGCGCGCGAGTCGCGGCGCACCTTCCTCAAGCTCGGCCTGCAGTACGACACGACCCCCGAGCAGATCGAGGCGTTCTGCGATGGCGTGCGCGCGATCCTGGCCAACAACCCCGCGGTGAAGAAGGACGGCTACCACGTCTACTTCACGGGCTTCGGCGACTCGGCGCTGGAGATCATGCTCTACTTCTTCGTGGTGGACACCTGGGCCGAGGAGCTCCGCCAGCGCCACCTCATCTTCCTCGAGGTGCTGCGCCTCGCCGACGAGCTCGGCGTGAGCTTCGCCTTCCCGACCCGGACCCTGCACCTCACGACCCGGGCGAAGGAGACCGAGATCCCCGCGCCCAAGCGGCTCGACGACGAGGCGCTCGGGGCCGCCGTGCTCGGCTTCGGGCCGGCGGGAGCCCTCGCGCGCCCGGCGGGCCCTCAGATCAGCCACGGCTTCTACCCCGGCTACGATCGCCCCGAGGGGCCGCACGGAGGCCAGGGCGACGACCCCGACGCGGATCAGGCCGACAGCCGCGAGTAGGCCGCGCGTGGGATGAAGCGGGGCTCCTCCCTCCAGGAGGAGCCCCTCTGGGTCAACGGTCGAGGTATCCGAACAGGATGCACGCGAGCAGCGGCACCAGCAGGACCAGCACGAAGAGGATGGCGGGCGGACCGGCCGTGAAGCCGTCCGGCACCTCTCCGGGCTGCGTCTCTCGGGGCTGGGCCTCGGGCGCGCGCTCGGTTGCGACGTCCTCCGCGGAGGCGGAGGGCGTACCTCTCCCGCGCGTCTCGGACTCGGAAGTCTGCACGCAGGTCTCCTTCCCTGCGCGAGGCAGGGAGCGGGATGTGGGCTCGGACGCGCGCGCTCGACCATCGGGCGCGCGCGGAGCCGCTCATGGGTCGTCGAGCGCGGGCGCGTAGCGAGGGATCGCCTCGCGCCGTGAGGCGCGGCTCGCCTCGGAGGTCCGGGCCGGGGCGCGGGCGGCGTGGGGCGCCGGGTGGACGGCGCGCTGCCGCGGCACGTAGCGGTGCGGAGGCGCGCGGAGGGCGTCCGGGGCCGCGTCCGCCGCCGGGGCGCAGGACGAGCCCAGGTGATCGTGGGTGTCGGCGCTCGGCCCCACCGTCGCCCGCGCCGGCGACGGGCCCGGCGCGAGCGCGAGCAGAGAGGCCACCAGGCTGGCCCACACCGCGGTCCGCGCGCTCACCGGAGAGAGCGTGCATCGCCCCGCGCGCGGCGCAAGCCAGGATGGCGCGAGCGCGCCGACGGCCTTGACGGATCGCGGCTGACCGCTACAGCAACGCTCACCGGAAGCCGCCCGCATGCACCACGCCCACTTCGTCGCCGACATCGCCATCGTGCTCGGAGTGGGCGCGATCATCGCCGTGCTCGCGCGGCGGCTCGGCCAGCCGACCATCCTGGGCTACCTCTTCGCGGGGCTCATCGTCGGGCCCTACCTGCCGGTCCCCGTCTTCGCAGACGTCGAGCGGGTCACGGCGCTGGCGGAGTTCGGCGTCGTGCTCGTCATGTTCGTCGTCGGGCTCGAGTTCCGCATCGCGAAGCTGCTGCGGGTCTTACCCACCGCCGGGCTCACGGGGCTGATGCAAGTCAGCTTCCTGATCTTCTGCGGCTTCGCCATCGGGCGGGGCCTCGGCTGGGATCCCACCGCGTCGATCTTCCTCGGCGCCTGCGTGTGCATCTCGAGCACGATGGTGGTGAGCAAGGTCTTCGAGCAGCGCGAGGTCGCGCCGGACGTCCGGGAGCTCGTGCTCGGCGTGCTCGTCATCCAGGACGTGATCGCCATCGTGCTGATCGCGGCCATGACCGGCGTCGCGGCGGGCGGCGGGCTGGCGCCGACCGAGCTCGCGCTCACCCTCGCGCGGCTCGCCGGGGTGCTGATCGCGATGCTGGCCGGCGGGCTCGTGCTCGTGCCGCGGGTGATGAAGTGGGTCGCGGGCTTCGAGAGCATGGAGCTCGACGCGGTCGTCTCCATCGGCCTCTGCTTCGGGCTCGCGCTGCTCGCCGAGAGCCTCGGCTACTCGGTCGCGCTCGGCGCCTTCATCGGCGGCATCCTCGTGGCCGAGTCCGGGCTGGGCGAGCGCATGGAGCACGCCATCCAGCCGGTGCGCGACATGTTCGCCGCCATCTTCTTCGTCTCGATCGGCATGACGGTCGATCCGATCGAGGCGTGGACCAACCTGCCGACCGCGCTCCTCGTCTTCGCGGTGGTCGTGGTCGCCCAGCTCCTGTCGGTGGGCGTCAGCGGGCTGCTCTCGGGCAACGGCCTGCGCCGCTCGCTCACCGCCGGCTTCTCGCTCGGACAGATCGGCGAGTTCGCCTTCATCCTCGCCGCCATCGGGACCGGGGCCGACGTCGTGCCCGACAGCCTCCAGCCCATCCTGGTCTCGGTGGCGGTCCTGACCGCGTTCACGACCCCGCTCGCGGTCGGCTCGGCGCCGCGCTGGGTCCGCGCGGTCGACGCCGCGCTGCCCCGACGCCTGCGCAGCCTCATCACGCTCTACGAGGAGTGGCTCGAGCGCGTCCGCGCCCGGGGCGCGGGGGCCACGGCGCCGGCCCGCAAGGCGCTCCGGAACCTGATCATCGACGCGGTGGCGCTCCTGCTCCTCCTCGTGATCGCCGCGGTGGTGCTGCCGAACGCGCCGCGGTGGCTCGCCCACGCGCTCGACGTGACCCCGGAGCTGGCGCGGATCGGGGTGGCGGTGGCGGCGCTCGTGATCGCGGTGCCCTTCCTCGTGGGCGCGGCCCGCAACGCCGTCCGCTACGCGACCCTGCGCGCGGCCCGCCTGCTCGGCGCGCCCGACGCGTCGACGCCGGCGATGGAGGTGGGCTCGAGGGCGCTCCGCGCGGTGATCCTCGCGGTCATCACCGCCGCGCTCGGCGTTCCCTTCACCGCCGCGCTCGGCTTCGTCGTCGGCGTGCCCTACGCGGCCGGCGCCTTCCTCATCGGCGTGGCCGGGGTGTCCGTCTACATCTGGCGGACGGCGGGCCGGGTCGACACCGAGCTCGAGGCGGCGGTGGTGCAGATCGGCGAGGCGCTCTCCACCCAGCCCTTCGGCGGGCCGCCCAGCGCCCACCTCTCGAACCCGGCGCTCATCAGCGGCCTCGACGACGTGGTCACCGTCGTGATCACCGCCGAGTGTCCCGCCGCGGGCAAGACGCTCGCCGAGCTCAACGTCCGAGCCCGGACCGGGGCCACCGTGATCGCGGTGCGGCGCGGGACCGAGAGCGCGACGCTGCCGGCCGGCGATCAGCGCCTGGAGGAGGGGGATCTCCTCGCGATGACCGGGACCGAGGCGGCCCTCGAGGCGGCGCGACGCGTGCTGCAAGGCGGGGACGAGCAGGGCGAGGCAGGCGATCTGGAGCGTGCTACGTCTGACGCGTGAGCGACGCCCCGCCCGCCGAGAAGAAGAAGCGCTCCTGGAAGCGCCTCGCGGTCGAGATCGCGGTGGTGATCGCCATCTTTTTCGGGATCCGCGCCTGGCAGACGCGCGACGCCCCCACCGGCCCGGCGCCCGAGCTGCGGGGGCTGGACCTCGAGGGGACGGAGCTCGCGCTGGAGGCCGCGCCGGGCGAGCCGGTCCTCGTGCACTTCTGGGCCACGTGGTGCGGGGTCTGCGAGGCCGAGAACGGGACGATCGAGGGGCTCGCCGAGGATCACCGCGTCATCACCGTCGCCGCCCAGTCCGGCCCGCCGTCCCAGGTGGCCGCCTACCTCGCCGAGCGCGATCTCGACTTCCCGGTGGTGAACGACCCGCGGTCGACCCTCGCGCACCGCTGGGGGGTGCACGCCTACCCGACCACCTTCGTCGTCGACGGCGACGGCCGGATCCGGCACACGGAGGTGGGCTACTCGACCTCCTGGGGCCTCCGGGCTCGCCTCTGGCTCGCGTCGTTCTGAACGGCGTGCGCCGGCCGGGGTTTCCCGGTATGGTCGCCCGCCGATTCACGGGAGCTTTTCATGCGCAGAATCATCGTCGCCCTCGTGCTGTTCGCCCTCGCGTGCGCCCTCAGCGGCTGCCCCGTCTTCACCCGTGGTGGAGACGAGCGCCCGACGGCGGCGGAGGAGTAGGGAACGCGTGAGCGAATCGATCGAGCCGAAGCGGCGGTGGGGCCTCCTCGCCGCGGTGGTCGTGGTGGGCGTCGCCGCCGACCAGATCACCAAGTATCTCGTGGAGATCCACCTCCGGGGCCGCGGCCTCGTGCGGGTGATCGACGGCTTCTTCGAGTTTCGCTACGCGCGTAACCCCGGCGCGTTCTTCAGCCTCGGCGCCGAGCTCGACCCGAGCATTCGCCGGGTCGTCTTCGTGGTCGCGAGCCTCGCCGCGACCGTGCTGATCGGTCGCCTCTACGCGCGGGCCGAGCGGTCTCAGGTCGCCCTGCGCTGGGCGCTGATGCTGCTGCTCGCCGGCGCGCTCGGCAACCTCGTCGACCGCGTCCTCTGGGGCGAGGTCATCGACTTCGTCCACATGTACTGGCGTGGCGTCTTCGACTGGGCGACGTTCAACGTCGCCGACGCCCTCATCGTGTTCGGGCTCGGGCTGCTCGTCGTCGATCTCTTCCGCTCGCGAGAGGGGAACGGCGAGGCGAGCCCCGGGCCGACCACCGAAGGAAGCACGTGACCCGACGCAGCCCCAAGGCCCTCGCGATCGCGGCGGCCGCCACCGTGGCCTTCGTCGCCGCCGACCTCGGCACCAAGGCGTGGGCGTCCGAGACGCTCTCGGTCGAGCCGATGGGCGACCCGCCGCCGGTCTGCCAGCCGACGGAGAGCGGCCGCATCCGCATGCAGCGCCTTCCGGCCGAGGAGGTCACGCTCGTCGACGGCTACCTCGCCTTCAGCTACGCCGAGAACTGCGGCGCCGCCTTCGGCCTCTTGCGCGACGCGCCCAACTGGCTGCGCCGCTCGGTCTTCGGCATCGCGGCGCTCGCCGCCGCCATCGCGCTGTTCTGGATGTTCGCGCAAGGGAAGGGCGGCCCGCTCTTCCCCTACAGCGTGCCCCTCATCGTCAGCGGCGCGATCGGCAACCTCGTCGATCGGGTGCGGTTCGGCTACGTCGTCGACTTCATCGACTTCCACTGGCAAGACAGCTGGACGTATCCAACCTTCAACGTCGCCGACATCACCATCACGATCGGGGTGGTGCTGCTCCTGCTGGACGGCTTCCGCAAGGAGGAGCCGACCGGGGACGCGGACGACGGGGAGGGCGAGGACGAGGCCGCGGCGAAGCCCAAGCGCAAGCGCTCCGCCTGAAGCGGCGTCACCCTCCGTCACGTCATGAAGCCCGACTTCGCGCTCGAGCTCGCCCCGAACGTCGCCATCGTGGTGCTGACGCTGATCGGCGCGCTCGTCGCCGGCGTCTACGCCGCCCAGCGCGCGGGCAAGGTGCCGCGGCTCTGGCTCCAGGGCGCGGTCGTGCTCGGCGTCGTGCTCGCCACCCCCGTCGCGGCGCCGCTCCTCGACGAGCCGCTCCCCGCCTACTTCGCGATGCTCATGATGGGCTTCATCGTGGCGTTCTCGGTGGCGGTGGTCTGGGCGGTCCGGACCGGCATCGACCACGAGGAGATCATCGATCTCGGCCTCGTGTGCCTCATCACCGGGGTGGCCGGGGCCCGCATCCTCCACGTGTTCGTGGACGGCTACTTCATGGACTACGTGCACCTCTGCACCGACCACACCCTGGTGGAGTGGCCGCTGCCGCGAGGGCAGTGCACGGCCGAGATCGGCGGCACGTGGGACGCGGCCGCCGGGGTGTGCCGGCCGGCCGAGGGCGACTGCTTCGCCTGGATGAAGTTCTGGAACGGCGGCCTCGTCTGGTACGGCGGGCTCATCGGCGCGTCGTTCGCCGGCATCTGGTTCCTGAAGCGGGTCGGCCTGCCGGTCCTCAAGGTGGTCGACGTGGCCGGCTACGCGATCCCGCTCGGCGTCTTCTTCGGGCGGCTCGGGTGCTGGTTCGGCGGCTGCTGCTTCGGCGTGCAGTCCGACTCGTGGCTCGCCGTCCGCTTCCCCGCCTGGTCGCCGGCCAGCGAGAAGCAGTACCGGGAGCACCTGCTGGACCACCCCGGCGTGGAGTCGCTCGCGGTGCTGCCGGCCCAGCTCTTCGAGGCGGTGGGCTGCCTGGTGATCGCGGCCCTCTGCATGATGTGGCTGCACCCGCGCAAGCGCTTCGACGGGCAGGTGTTCGTGGTCTCGATGGCGCTCTACGCCGTGCTGCGCTTCTTCCTGGAGATCATCCGGGCCGACGACCGCGGCGGGGTGCTCGGCGTCTCCACCTCGCAGTGGATCGGGCTGCTCGCGCTCGCGGGCCTCGGGGTCGCCTACGCGAAGCTCCGCGAGCGGGCGAAGGCGAGGCTCTCGGCGCCGCTGCCGGACGCTGCCTGAGGCCAGCGCGCGTGGTAGAACGCGCCGGCCATGTTCGACCCCGTCTCGCAGCGCATCCGGTTCCCCGACCTCGAAGAGGAGCTCCTCGCCTTCTGGGAGAAGGAGCGCATCTTCGAGAAGTCGGTGGAGGCGGCGAAGGACCGGCCCCGCTTCGTGTTCTACGAGGGCCCGCCGACCGCGAACGGCCTCCCGCACCCCGGCCACGTGCTCACCCGGGTGATGAAGGACGTCGTGCTCCGGTACCGGACGATGACCGGCTACCACGTGCCGCGGCGCGCCGGCTGGGACACGCACGGCCTGCCGGTCGAGGTGGAGGTCGAGAAGGACCTCGGCATCCACGGCCACGACGGCATCGAGGCGTACGGCGTCGAGGCCTTCAGCAAGCAGTGCATCGAGAGCGTCTTCAAGTACATCGAGGAGTGGCGCGTCATGACCCGGCGCATCGCGTTCTGGGTCGACTTCGACGACGCCTACGTGACCTTCCACTCCCGCTACGTGCAGAGCGTGTGGTGGGCGCTGAAGACCCTCTTCGACAAGGGCCTGCTCTACCAGGACTACAAGGTGGTCTGGTGGTGGCCGCAGGGCGGCACGGCGCTCTCGAGCGGCGAGGTCGGCCAGGGCTACAAGGAGGTCGACGACCCTTCGGTCATCGTCCGCTTCCGGCTGGCCGGCGAGGAGAAGAAGAGCTTCCTCGCCTGGACCACCACGCCCTGGACCCTGCCGTCGAACGTCGCCCTCGCGGTGGCCGCCGACCAGAGCTACGCGACGGTGCGGCTCGAGGACGGAGAGGAGCTGATCCTCGCCGAGGCGCTGGTGCCGAAGGTCATCGGCGACCGCGCGCACGAGATCGTCGAGACCCGCCCGGGGGCGGAGCTGGTCGGCGCCCGCTACGAGCCGGTCTTCGCCTACGCGACTCCGGAGGGCGGCAAGGCCTACGAGGTGGTCGCCGCGGACTTCGTCACCCTCGACAGCGGCTCGGGCCTCGTGCACATCGCGCCCGCCTTCGGTGAAGACGACTTTCAGGTCGCCAAGGCGAAGGGGCTTGGCTTCCTGCAGCTCGTCGAGCCCGACGGGACCTTCTCCGACGCGGTCACCGACTTCGCCGGCCGCTTCTGCAAGGAGGCGGACCGCGACATCATCCGGCTGCTGAACAAGCGCGGCGACCTCTACCACGAGGAGGTCTACAAGCACGACTACCCGTTCTGCTGGCGCAAGATGAGCGACCCGCTCATCCAGTACGCGCGGCGCTCGTGGTTCATCAAGACCACCGCCGAGATCGACCGGGTCATCGAGAACAACCAGCAGGTCCACTGGGAGCCCGCGCACATCAAGGACGGCCGCTTCGGCGAGTTCCTGCGCACGAACGTGGACTGGGCGCTCTCCCGCGAGCGCTTCTGGGGCACGCCGCTGCCCATCTGGATCAACGACGAGACCGGGAAGATGGAGGCCATCGGCTCGGTGGACGAGCTGCTCCAGCGCAACCCGGACGCCTTCGCCCACTTCGACGCGGCGAAGGAGAAGGACCCCTCGCTGCGCGAGGACCTGCGGGTCCACAAGCCGTGGATCGACGAGGTCACCTATCAGAAGGACGGCGAGCCCGGCGTCTATCGCCGGGTCGGGGACGTCATCGACTGCTGGTTCGACTCGGGCTGCATGCCCTTCGCGCAGCACGGCTACCCGCACCAGAACCGCGAGCTCTTCGAGCAGGAGTTCCCGGCCGACTTCATCACCGAGGCGCTCGATCAGACGCGCGGGTGGTTCTACTCGCTGATCATGATCAGCACGCTGCTCTTCGAGGACGAGGCGCACCCGCACCCCTACCGCAACTGCACGGTGCTCGGGCTGTTGACGGCGCAGGACGGCCTCAAGCTCAGCAAGCAGCTCAAGAACTACTCGCCGCCCGACGAGATGTTCCAGAAGTTCGGGGCCGACGCGGTGCGCTGGTCGCTCTACGCGCAGTCGCTCCCGGGCCAGAGCGCGAAGTGGTTCGACGGCGGCGCCAACGACGCCATCAAGGACTTCCTGCTCAAGATCTGGAACTGCTACGCGTTCTTCGTCACCTACGCGAACATCGACGAGTGGAACCCCCGCTCGCCGCGGCCGCCGCTCGCCGCGCGGACGGACATGGACCGCTGGATCCTGGCCGAGCTCGACGCGACCGTGCGCGAGGTCCGGGCCGAGATGGACGCCTACCGCACGCACCCGTCGGCGCGTCGGCTCGGGGAGTTCGTCGACAGCCTGAGCAACTGGTACGTGCGCCGCAGCCGCTCGCGGTTCTGGGCCAAGGGCGAGTCGCAGGACAAGGACGCGGCCTTCGCGACCCTCTTCGAGGTCCTGGTCGACCTGTCCCGGGTGCTCGCGCCGTTCACGCCGTACCTCGCCGAGGCCCTCTACCAGAACCTCGCGCGCAAGGGCCTCGACGGCTGCCCCGAGTCGGTGCACCTCGACGCCTTCCCCGAGCCCGACGAGGCGCGGACGGACGACGCGCTCCGCGCCCAGATGGAGGCGGCGCGCAACGTCGTGACCCTCGGCCAGCGGGTCCGCGCGGCGCACAAGCTGAAGGTCCGCCAGCCGCTCGCCGAGGCCATCGTGGTGGTCGCCGACGACGACGAGCGCGACACCATCGAGCGCTTCGCCGACGCGATCACCGACGAGCTCAACATCCAGGAGCTCAGCTTCACCGACGAGCCGCGCAAGTACGTCGAGTTCTCGCTGCTGCCGAACTTCCGGGTCTGCGGGCCCAAGCACGGCAAGCGCGTGCCGCTCATCAAGAAGGCGCTCCAGGGCGCAGACGGGGGCGCGCTGCACGAGCAGATGGAGCGCGACGGCAAGATCCAGCTCGAGCTCTCGGACGGGCCGATCGAGCTCGGGCCCGACGAGATCGAGATCCGCCTCGAGGCGAAGGAGGACTTCGCCGCCGCCAGCTTCAAGGGGCAGGTGGTCGTGCTCGACACCCGGGTGACCGACGCGCTCAAGCGCGCCGGCCTCGCCCGCGAGGTGGTCAACCGCATCCAGCGAGCCCGCAAGGAGATGGACCTGCCCTTCGAGGGGCGGATCGAGCTCCGCTACGAGACGGGCGACGACGAGCTCGCCCAGGCCATCGCCGAGCACGCGGCGTACGTGCGCGACCAGGTGCTCGCGACGACCTTCGACCGGAGCGGCGAGGGGCCCGGCGAGCGCGTGGACGCCGAGATCGAGGGCCACCCGCTGACGCTCCACATCCACCCCATCTGAGGAGATCCGATGACTGCGCAGAAGCTCGACGGCAAGGCGATCGCCAAGCAGGTCCGGGCCGAGGTCGCCGAGAGCGCGGCCCGCTTCGCCGAGGCCCACGGTCGCCAGCCCGGCCTCGAGGTGGTGCTGGTCGGCGAGGACGCCGCCTCTCAGGTCTACGTGCGCAACAAGGAGCGGGCGGCCGGCAAGGCGGGGATCCGCGGCGAGGTGCACCGCCTGCCGGCGAGCGCGAGCGAGGACACGCTCTTCTCGCTGCTCGCGGAGCTGAACGCGGACGACGCGGTCGACGGCATCCTGGTGCAGCTCCCGCTCCCGTCGCAGCTCGACGAGCTGCGCACGACCGATCGCATCGACCCGGCGAAGGACGTCGACGGCCTGCACGCGGTGAACGCGGGGCTCCTGATGGTCGGGCGCGAGGGGCTCCGGCCCTGCACGCCCCGCGGCTGCATGCGCCTGCTCGCCGAGACCGGCGTCTCGCTGAGCGGCAAGCGGGCCATCGTGCTCGGCCGCAGCAACCTGGTGGGCAAGCCCATCGCCCAGATGCTGCTCGCCGAGAACTGCACCGTCACCATGGCCCACTCGCGCACCCAGGATCTCGCCGAGCGAGTCCGGGAGAGCGACATCGTCATCGCCGCGGTCGGCCGCCCCAAGATGGTCGAGGGCAGCTGGCTGAAGGAGGGCGCCGTCGTCATCGACGTCGGCATCAACCGGCTCGAAGACGGCTCGCTCTGCGGCGACGTGGACTACGACGCGGCCCTGTCGCGCGCGAGCTGGATCACCCCGGTCCCCGGCGGGGTCGGGCCGATGACCATCGCGATGCTCCTCCAGAACACCGTCGACGCCGCCTGGGCACGCCTCGCCTCTCCTCGGTGAGGGTTCTTGGGGGTCGAATTACTCTCGCAAAGACGCAGAGCCGCCAAGGGGGCTTGGGGCGGCGGGATGGAGGGCTGGCCGGCTGGTCCTGGGCTGCTGAACCTGGCCTTTGCGAGGGCTTCTTGGGCTTCTAATTAGTCACGCAAAGACGCAAAGACGCAAAGGGGCTGGGGGGCGGCGGGATGGGGGCTGGCCGGCTGGGTGCCCGGCTGACGCCTTGTCCTCGTAGCCTCTTCGTGTGGTTTCGGGGGCGCAATTATTCTCGCAGAGGCGCAGAGGCGCAGAGGCGCAGAGGCGCAGAGGGGGCGGGTCGGTGGACCGCTCACGGGATGGCTCGGTCTCTGCGTCGGTCTCTGCGTCGGTCTCTGCGTCGGTCTCTGCGTCGGTCTCTGCGTCGGTCTCTGCGTCGGTCTCTGCGTCGGTCTCTGCGTCGGTCTCTGCGTCGGTCTCTGCGTCGGTCTCGGTCTCGGATTCGGCCTCGGATTCGGCCTCGGATTCGGCCTCGGATTCGGTCTCGGATTCGGTCTCGGATTCGGTCCCGGCCTCGGAGTCGGCCTCGGATCCGACGGGAACCGGCGGCGGGGCGGTGGTGTCGGAGCTGGGTGCTCCGGGTTCGAAGAGCGCTCTTCCTCACGCTGCTGACGCTCGCGCTGGCCGGCTGGTGGTCGCTCCCGGCGCGGGCCTGTTCGCTCTCGCTCGACGGGCATCGCCGGGCGCTGCGGAGCGCGCATCGTGCGGTCGCGGCGTGCGGCGCTCGGTTCGGGCTGCCGCCGGGGCGCTACGTCGTGGGGGTCGCGATCGATCCGTCGGGCAAGGCGACCGAGGTGGCGGTTCGAGAGAGCCCGGGCTCGATCGGGGCGGCGGCGGAGAGCTGCGTGGAGATGGCGTTCACGCTCCCCGCGTATCCGGCGAGCGCTGGCGATGGCGCGTCGGCGCGGAGCGGGGGAGGGCGGCTGTCGCGCGTGCCCTCGCCCGCGCGGATGTGCGAGGGGCCGGTGCAGGTGCGCTGGCCCTTCGTGCTGCGCTGATCAGTCGAGGATCTGGGCGAGGATGCGGTCGAGCTCGTCGTAGCTCGAGTAGTTGACGACGAGCTTGCCCTTGCCCTTCTTGTCCTCGACCGCGACCCGGGCGCCGAGGCTGCGGCTCAGGCGCTGCTCGAGGTCCTTGACGTTGGCGCTCTTGCTGGCCGCGGCCTTCTCCTCGGCCGGCTTCTCGCCGCGCGCCTCGGCCCGGACCCGGCGCTCCGTCTCGCGCACGCTCCAGCCCTTCTTGATCGCCGCGGCCGCGAGCCGCTTCATGGCCGCGACGTCGGGGGCGCCGAGGAGCGCGCGGCCGTGGCCCTCGCTGAGCTGCCCGTCCTCGAGCAGGTCGAGCACCTGCGGCGGCAGCTTGAGGAGGCGCAGCGCGTTGGCGATGGTCGAGCGGTCCTTGCCGACGCGCTGGGCGACCGACTCCTGGGTGTGGCCGTGCTCGTCGACCAGGCGCTGGAAGGCCTTCGCGGTCTCGATGGGGTTCAGGTCCTCGCGCTGGAGGTTCTCGACCAGCGCGGCCTCGAAGGCCTCGTCGGTGCCGAGCTCGCGCACGAACACCGGGACCCGCTTGAGCCCCGCCCGCTGGGCCGCGCGCCAACGACGCTCGCCGGCGATGATCTCGTAGCCCGGCTGCCCGGCGCGCTCCCGCACCAGGATGGGCTCGAGCACGCCGAGCTCCTTGATGGAGGCGGCGAGCTCGTCGAGCTTGGCGTCGTCGAAGCGGGTCCGCGGCTGCTCCCGGTTCGGGTGCACTTCCTCGATGTTCGCCTCGAAGCCCTGCGCCTTCTTGGTGGGCGCGGGCGCCGCGTCTCCGCTCGCCTTCGGGGGCGGCGCGGCGGGGAGCATTCCGTCGAGCCCTCGACCGAGTCGTCGCTTCGCCACGTCAGGCCGCCTCGTCCGCTTCCTCGAGCAGCTCGCGCGCGAGGTTCAGGTAGGTGTGGCTGCCGCGGGAGCTCGCGTCGTAGAGATAGACGGGCTTGCCGTGCGACGGCGCCTCGGCCAGGCGGATGTTGCGCGGGATGGTGGTCTGGTACACGCGGAAGTGCTTCCGGACCTCCTGCGCGACCTCCTTGGAGAGGTTGCTCCGCGGGTCCCACATCGTCAGCAGCACGCCGTCGAGCTCCAGGTCCTCGTTGAGGCCCATCCGGATGCGCTCGATGGTGTTGGTCAGGTCGCCGAGCCCCTCGAGCGCGTAGTACTCGCACTGCATGGGCACGATGACCATGTCCGCGGCCACGAGGGCGTTGATGGTGAGCATGCCGAGCGACGGCGGGCAGTCGATGAGCACGTAGTCGTAGGCGCTGCGCGCCCCCTCGAGCGCCTCACGGAGCCGGTAGAACCGATCCCCGAGGTCCACCAGCTCGAGCCCGGCGGCGGCCAGGTTGGGCGAGGAGGGCGCCAGGAAGAGCTTCTCCAGCTCGGTCTGCAGCACGATGTCCTCGAGCCGCTGCTCGCCGACGAGCATCTCGTAGGTGCCGCGCTGGACCTGCCGGTGGGACACGCCGAGCCCGCTGGTGGCGTTGCCCTGCGAGTCCATGTCCACGAGCAGCACGCGCTGGTCCGCGATGGCCAGGCTCGCCGACAGGTTCACGGCCGTCGTGGTCTTTCCCACGCCGCCCTTCTGATTCGCGATCGCGACGACTTTGCCCATGCGATTGGCCCGCCTCTCGGGAGGTGCATCGTCTACCAGCACGCGGCCCCGACGGCAACGCAGACGGAGCGTGGCGGCCACGACTGACGCTCTTCGCGCGCTTTTTTTCGTCCCTCGAAACCTCAGTGGTAGAAGGTGCTCAGATGTAGGACAAGGTGGTTGCGGATGACACTCAACAACACACGAGCCGCTCTGACGACGGCGCTCGAGCACGACGCGGACCTCCCCCGCGGCGCGCGCCGGGTGCTTGAGCGGATGTACTGGGGTGTCGATCGTGATGCCGGGCGCGAGCCACGCGTCCTGACGTTTCGCCCACGTCGGGATGCGCGTCCGTCTGCTCAGAATCGCTAGGAGAGGAAGGTCAGCTCATGCGTGGACCCAAGTCGTATCGGTCGTTGGAAGAGTTCGAGCGCGAGGAGATTCGCTCCCACATCAAGCTCGGTTGGTCGCTCGACGACCTCTACAACGAGGCGAACATCCACAAGCGCCACTCCGAAGAGGAGGAGGACGGCCCGCAGGAGCTGAACTTCGACTTCTGAACGTGTCTTGCAATCCGCGTCTCCTCCCTGACGCGGGCTGCCGTTCCGGCGGGCGTCGCCCCGCACGCCGGATCCCCCTGAAGCCCGGAGCGGTCGCCCCCGCTCCGGGCTTCGCCTTTTGCGCGGCAAGCCGCGCAGCCCCCGCGCCCCTGCCCGTGCCCCTGCCCGACCCGAGGCCTCCTCAAGGAGGCACCGAGGTCAGCGAGCTACAGGTCCGGTTGTAGGCGCTCTGCGGGTAGCGCCGTCGAAACTCGGCGCAGGTCCGCTCCAGCTCCGCGCGGTCGCCGCCGAACTGGGCGCAGCTCATCCGCGTCGCGAGCAGCGGCTCCGAGATCGGGTGCCGCCGCGTCTCCCGGATGCAGCCCGCGTAGTCGCGGCGCCCCATGTAGGCGACCGACTCCTGGACGCCGGCGGGCGGCCCGCTCGCGGGCGGGGCCGTCGCAGCCGGCGCGGCTGGCGGGGGCGGCGCCTCCGGGCTCGGCGCGCGCTCGCGAGCCCGCGGCGCGGCCGGTCGTCGCGGCCGCCGCACCTCCACCGGCGTCACCGGCGCCTCCTCCTCTTCCGGCGGCGCCGTCTCCGTCTCCGCCGCCTGCGTCTCCGCCGCCTCCGTCTCCGCCTGCGGCTCGTCCTGGACCGGGGGCTCCACCGCGGGGACGACCACGCTGGGCTCCGCCTCCCGCGCGCGTCGCAGCGCCTCGTCGTGCTGCTCCTGCAGGAGCCGCGGCGCCTCCGCCATCTGATCGGAGACCCTCGCGAGGTACCAGAGGTAGAGGCCGGCGCCGCCGCCCGCGAGCACGAAGGCGGCGATCAGCGCGACCGCGGCGAGCCAGGGCCACGGGCTGCGCCGGCGCTGTGGGGGGCTCGGTGTCGCCGCCGGCAGGCCCACCTCGGCCGGGGTGGCCATCGTCGGCGCGTGCGCATCCACCGGCGCCCCCGGGCGCGGCCAGGACTGCGCGTGGTTGCCGACGGGCGTGGGAGGCGGCGGCCGTCCGCTCACCGGCGAGGCCGCGGTCATCGGCAGCGCCCCGGCCGAGCAGGCGCGGACCGCGTTCAGGAGGCCCGTCGCGTCCGGGTAGCGGTCCGCCGGCGCCTTGGCGAGGGCGCGCTCGAGCACCGCGACCATGCCGACCGGCAGATCCGGTCGGTGCAGATCGATGGGCGGCGGCGGCGCCGAGGCCAGCTTGGCGAACAGCGCCGGCAGGGTCGGGGCGCGAAAGGGCGGCTCGCCGGCGAGCATCTCGTAGAAGATCGTGGCGAGCGCGTAGAGGTCGGCGCGCGCGTCGAGCGGCTGCCCGTTCGCCTGCTCGGGCGACATGTACTGCGGCGTGCCCATCACGACGCCGCTCTGGGTCAGGTCCATCGCCGCGTCCTCGAAGCTCTTGGCGAGCCCGAAGTCGAGCAGCACCGCGCGCTCCGGGCTGCCCGGCTGACGCGCGAGGAACACGTTCGCCGGCTTGAGGTCGCGGTGGACGAGCCCCCGCGCGTGGGCGGCCTCGAGCCCCGCGGCCATCTGCGCGAGCAGGAGCGTCGCCTCGTCGAGCCGCATGCGCCCGAGGCGCTTCATGCGCGCCGCGAGATCCTCGCCCTCGAGCAGGTCCATGACGAGCCAGGCGAGCCCGTCGCTCTCGCGGATGTCGTGCACCGCGATCACGTTCGCGTGACCCAGCGCGCCCGCGGCCATCGCCTCGCGCTTCAGGCGCGCCACCGCGTCGCGCCGGACGGCGATCTCGGGCAGGAGCACCTTGATGGCGTAGCGTCGGCCCGTCCGGAGCTGCGTCGCGGCGAACACCGCGCCCATGCCGCCGCGGCCGAGCGGCTCGTCGATCCGGAAGGTGCCGTCGAGCACCTTGCCGCTCAGCGCGTCGATGTCCCAGCTCTCCACGTCCACGTCGAGCTTCTCACACGTTCGCCGTCCGCCTCACGCCCCGCGTTGCGGGCCCGGTCGGGGCGCGGTACGACCCGGGGAGAGGAGTCACCTTGGGCGTCGAGATCATGAACCCCCGCATGCTGGAGCGCATGCGCAAAGCCTGCCGGCTGGCGGCCGAGTGCCTGACCATGGTCGGCGACCACCTGCGCGCGGGGATGAACACCGAGGAGATCAACACCCTCGTCCACGAGTGGATCCTCGAGCACGACGGCTACCCGTCGCCCCTGCACTACGGCAACCCGCCGTTCCCGAAGAGCGTCTGCACCTCGGTCAACGAGTGCGTGTGCCACGGGATCCCCACCAAGGATCAGGTGCTGAAGGACGGCGACATCATCAACGTCGACGTCACGATGTACTACCCGAAGGAGCAGGGCTTCCACGGGGACACCAGCGCGACGTTCTACATCGGCGAGCCCTCGGACGAGGCCAAGCACGTGGTCGAGACGGCGCGGTGGGCGCTCGAGCTCGGCATCCAGGCGGTCAAGGACGGCGCCCGGGTCCGCGACATCGGCCGGGCCATCCAGGACTACGTCGAGGGCGAGGGGCTCTCGGTCGTGCGCGAGTTCGTCGGCCACGGGGTGGGGCGCGAGTTCCACATGCCGCCGCAGATCCCGCACTACTACGACCCGAGGGCCGGCAAGCGCCTCCGCCGCGGCATGGTCTTCACCATCGAGCCGATGGTGAACGTCGGCGACTGGCCGACCGAGATCCTCAGCGACCACTGGACAGTGCTGACCAAGGACCGGAAGCTCAGCGCGCAGTTCGAGCACACCATCGCCGTGACCCGCAGTGGGGTCGAGGTGCTCACCGCGCGGCCCAAGCTGCTGACGAACAGCGAGGACAAGGAGTGGTGCAAGCTCGGCCCGCTCTCGACTCCGGCTTCGATCGACGGCGCCTCGGTCGACGGCGGCGACGCAGCGGTCAGCGCCGAGTAGTCACTCGATCAGCTCGACCCAGCCGTCCGCGGCGATGCGGATCGGCAGCGCGAGCAGCGACTCGTCCTTGCACGGGCCGAGCACGCAGAGCCCGTCCTCGCGGCGGAAGAGCGCGCCGTGCGTGCCGCAGCGCAGGTGAGCGCCGTCCTCGGTGAGGAACTCCCGGGAGCCGGCGTCGAGCGGGATCGGGAGGTGCTCGCACCGGTTGAGGTACGCGCGCACCTCGCCACGCTCGTCGAGGAGCACCAGCGCCTCCCGCGGGCGACCCTGCTCGTCGCGCTCGAGCGACACGCACCGCACCTCGCGCGGGTCGAGGTCGCCTCGGGGGCAGAGCCGGAGCGTCTGGGGCTTCACCATCAGCCTTCGATGGGAGCGTACGCCGCGCGCGCCGGGACGCTCACGATCTTCGCCTCCGGGAGCACGAGCGCGGTCAGCTCGCCGCCGTAGACGCAGCCGGTGTCGAGCCCGATCGCCTTCTCGTGGACCTGCAGCCCCCGGAGCGCGTCGTGTCCGAAGACCACGATCTCGGGCCCGCGCCAGTGCTGGGCCCAGGGCTCGCCGTCCTCGACGTGCTTGCTCGGCAGGCCCTCGGGCGTCAGCGAGCGCAGGTTCATCAGCACGCTCGGGTCGTGCGACTCGACCGGTCGCCCCGGCACGATGCCGCCGTGCACGACGATGGCGCCGTGCTCGGGGAGGCGCAGCCAGAGCGGCAGCGCCTCGAGCCAGGCCCAGTCCTCGTCCCCCAGCCCCTCGGCGTGATCGCGGTGGCTCCCTCGCAGGGTGCGCTCGCCGCGCCGCCACGAGAGCAGCTTCGCGTCGTGGTTCCCGAGGACCGCGCGGTGGCCATGCTCGCGGAAGAACCGGACGACGCCGGCGCCGTCGGGCCCCTTTCCCAGCAGGTCGCCCGCGCTGATGAGCGCGTCGTCCGCGGTGAGCCCGACCTCCTCGAGCAGGTCGTGCAGCTCGTCTCCGCACCCGTGGATGTCCCCGACGATGACGGTTCGCGCGGCCACCCTCGTGCGATAGCACGCCTCCCGAGCGTCGTCGTGTGGGAGGACTGCATTCGAGGTTGACATCGCGTCACGAGATGCGACATTCGCCGCCTCGCACGCAACCAGGGGGCGCGTGCGTCGATGGAGGGGCCCGCGGGGGCGATCCCGCGGAGGAGGACACATGAAGACGAGAGCTTGGACCTGCGCCCTGGCCCTGCTGTGGCTGGCGGCGTGTGACGACAGCGGCCCGGAGATGGCCGACGCGGCAGCAGGGGACGGACGCGTGGCGCTCCCCGACGTGGGCCCGGAGGACGCCGGCCCGGTGTGTGAGCGAGATCGAGACTGCGACGACGGCCTCTACTGCACCGGCGTCGAGCGCTGCGCCCCTGGGGACGCGGCCGCGGACGCGAGCGGCTGCGTGGCCGGGAGCGCTCCCTGCGCGGCGAGCGAGATCTGCGAAGAGGACGCCGAGATGTGCCGCGAGGACGTCTGCTCGGACGGCCCGTCGATGGACGGCGACGCGGACGGCGACGGCGACCCGCGTCCGTCCTGCGGGGGCACGGACTGCGACGACGCGGATCCGCGGCGCTACGGCACCGCCCAGGAGGTCTGCGACGCCGAGGGCGTCGACGAGGACTGCGACGCGACGACGATTCACGACGAGACCGCGCGCGACGGCGACCGGGACGGCGACGGCTTCATCGACGTCGCGTGCTTCAACCTGCGCGACTCGGGCGGCGAGAACCGCGGCACCGACTGCGACGACGGCCGGGCGACGATCAACACCTCGGGCGTGGAGGCCTGCGACGGCCGCGACAACGACTGCGACACGCGCATCGACGAGGGCGTGCTCGAGACGTTCTACCGGGACGTCGACGGCGACAACTACGGCGACCCCTCGATGACGATGATGGAGTGCACCGCGCCGACCGGCTGGGTGCTCCAGGGCTCCGACTGTGACGACCGGAACGGCGCCGTCCATCCCGGCGCGGCCGACGAGTGCAACGGGATCGACGACGACTGCAGCGGCACCGTCGACGACCCGCCGACCGGCTGCATGTGCACCGACGGCGCCGAGCGGGACTGCGGCCCTCCGATGGCGCTCGCCGGCGTCGGCATCTGCCGCCGGAGCAGCCAGCGCTGCGTCTCCGGTCGCTGGCCGACCGAGTGTCCGGGCGCGGTGTATCCGCGACAGATGGGCGGCGCGCCGTACGACCCGTGCGGCAACGGGGACGAGGACTGCGACGGGACCACCGACGAGGACGGCCGGCTCCCGTACTACCGCGACGCGGACCGCGACGGCTACGGCGACCCCACCATGCGCATGGACTTCTGTCCCGGCGACGAGGGCTCGTCCTACGTGGACAACGACCAGGACTGCGACGACGGCGACGCGGCCATTCACCCGATGGCCACCGAGATCTGCGACATGGTCGACAACGACTGCCGCGGCGGGGTCGACGACGTGCCGGGCGGCTGCGGCTGCAGCCTCGGCGACACGCAGGCCTGCGGGACCGACGTCGGCCGCTGCTCCCGCGGGAGCCAGACCTGCACCGCCGCCGGCACCTGGGGCCCGTGCTCCGGCACCGGCCCGCGCGTCGAGACCTGCGACGGGGGCGACGACGACTGCGACGCCCGCACCGACGAGGACTTCGACTGCGTCCAGAGCACGACCGCCAGCGGCACCACCGCCTGCGGCAACCCGGGCAGCCGCCGCTGCTCGGCGAGCTGCACCTGGACCGACGCCGACTTCTACGCCGCCGAGAGCGCTGCGACCTGCGACTACTGCGACGACAGCGGGATGGGACTTGGTGACGAGACTCCCTTTGCGACCAGCAACGCGGTACAGGAAGGCGTTGGGCGCTGGCGGTCTCACGGAGATGCGCGCCGCGTAGGTGTCGATTGGACGCTGGCGGACGGTAGCAACGAGGACGGCGCCGTGTATCTCCCGGGGCTCGTGGAAGTGGGCTACAGCCCCGTCGAGGTGACGGTGGGGGTTCGCACCACGGCACACAGCAGTGAGGGATGTTCCGGGCTCTTCTGCACGGGACTATCGGGCCAGTGGGCTCTCGCCGTGCTCGAAGAGACGGCCACGCGGTTCTTGGACGCGAGCAGCTACTACGCCCCGCTGCCGCCAACTGAGCGGGGGCTCGCAGTCCGGTGGGAGTACAGCACCCGCACTCCGATCGGCGGAGGGGCGTGGCGCACGTCTCCGGCGGACCGACTCACCATCCTCGAACTCGACGGTTCGGGGACGCCCCGACAGATCATCCACGCGACGCCACACGCCTCGGGGCAACAGACGGGGCCGGCTGGCACCGAGGTTTCGCACTTCTTGAGCGTGAGAATAGTGCCCGACGACCCTCGGACCGCTTCGGACGAGTCCTCGCTCCAGGTCAGCAGCCTCGGTCTCGGTATGAGTTGCGCCAACAACACGAGCGATCCCTGTGGGGTCTCGTTCCCGCCGGGAAAGCGGGTCTGGCTCGGGCTTCTCGCGACGACGAATGGCACGAATGACGTATCCGTCGATCGGCCTTCGCTCCGAGCCCAGTCCAACGGGATCTGCGCACCTTAGCGGTCGCTCCCCAACGAAGAAGGGCGCAACCCAAGCCGGGTTGCGCCCTCGTTGTCGCCATTGGCGGCCCTGCGCCCCCCACGGTGCAGACCGTGATTGAACGGCGAAGGGGCGCGATCTCTCGGTCGCGCCCCTCTACGAACCAGCTCGGGGTCAGTGCGAGTAGCTGAAGCTCTGATGAATCGTGTCGAGGTTCAGCAGCAGTTGCCGGAGGTAGACGGTATCGGCGGGGCCGAACTCGGGGTTGAACCCGCCGGAGCTCATGAAACAAGCCATCGTCGTTCCGCATCGCCCCGCGCTAGCGGCGGTGTTGGCGCACATCGCGAAGGTGTTGAAGTCGCCGGCGCAGGGCCCGGGCGTCGTCATGTCTCCCAGAGCCATGTTCAAGCACGCTTCGCGCTCAGGCCCAGCGGGCGTGCTGCCACACTCGTCGGCGAGACAGCACTGGAACTCGCCCCACGACTCGGCACAGCCTCCGCCCATCGAGTTCGTGCAGGTGAAGATCTGGTCCTGGAACACGCAGGTATCGCACGCGTCCGGGTTCGGATCAGCGTCGATGCAGGCCTGGAACTCGGCTGCGCTCGTCGCGCCCATGAGGCAGGTAAAGGTGCTCTCGGCGCACACCATCGCCGGCATGGGCGGGGGCGCTTCGACGGGGGGGCAGCCATCGTCCACGCCGCTGTCGCTGGGCGGGGGCGGCGTGACGCCGGTGTCCGGCGGGTCGCCGGTGCCGCTGTCCATGAGGACGATGCCGCCGCCGTCCTCGTCACCGCCGCGGCCGTCGTCGCAGCCGAAGCCGAGCGCGAGCATGGCCGCGCAAACCATCAAAGTTCCAATCCGACTCATCCGATCCTCCATGTGGGGCGAGGCCCCATTCCAACCATCTCATCGGGCGTCCATCGCCCGTCCCCCCCAACCAAACTCTCGCGCGGCTCAGGCGACGCGTACTCGCGCGCCGTTGACGCCGCCGCTCTCGTCGCTGGCGAGCCACAGCGCGGCCCTCGCGACCTCGGCGGGCGCCACCCGCGCGCTGACCTCTCGCGGCAGCTTCTCGCGGCTCTCCCACTCGCGGTTCTGGCACATCTCGCGGTTCTGGGCGGTGTCGAGCACGCCGGGCAGCACCGCGTTGACGCGCACGCCGCCGCTCTGCCGCGCCGTCGCCTCGACCAGGTGCACGACGCCGGCCTTGGCCGCGCCGAAGAGCGCCTCGTTCGCGTCGGGCTCCTCGGCGCGCGACGCCGCGATCACCACCACGCTGCCCCGGCCGCGAGGGCGCATGCGCCGGAGCGCGGCGCGGAGCACCAGCGCGGCCGACGTGAGGTTGTCCGAGACGATCTGCGCGACCGCGTCGTCGCTCTGCGTCTCGAGCGCCCCGTCCTCCCAGGCCCCGGCCGCGTGCACGACCACGTCCGGATCGCCCTTGCGGCTCCACGCGTCGAAGAGCGCCTCGGTCCCCGCGGGATCCGTGAGATCGCACTCCGCGGTGTGCAGCCGCTCGTGATGCGCGACCCCGGCCCGGAGATCGTCGAGCGCCGTGCGCCGCCGACCCGCGGCCAGCACCTCCGCGCCGAGCGCGAGAAAGGCCTCGACCAGAGCGGGCCCCAGCCCACCGGTCACGCCCGTCATCAACGCTCTCTTGCCACGTAGCTGCATGTCCCGCGAAAAGCGCGGGGACGGTAGCGGCCGGGTGACGAGCCGTCAACGCGAGGGCCACGGCAGGAGAGCCGCCGCGCGCGCTCGTGCCGCCGCAGCGGGGGGATGGGGCAGAGCGCCGTGCCCGACGATTCGAGACTTGGCAGAGGCCACCGGCGTCCCGCGGCGCCCCCACCTCGACGGACCAGGACGACGGCAGGCGACGAGCGAGGCGAGGTCGCCGCACGCGCCACCCCGTAGGTTCGATCCCGCGGCAGCGGGCGGCCAGCTCGCGCGCAGCGCGAGCGCGAGCCGCAGGGGACCCAGCGCCCCGCGCTGGGGTCGCGCGCGAGCGGAGCGACGCGCGCGGAGTGGGTAGGGGGGGACCCGCGGAGCAGGTACAGCGGCGCGTGCGTAGGGCGCGGATGCGCCCGGAGTCGCGCGCCGTTGTGCCGGCGCAGCGGGGGGCGGGGGCGGACCCGCCCCAGCCCAAGATCAGTACAGCACGAGGTGGAGGTCGCCGGGCTCGGAGCGGAGGTGGAAGGCGGCGTCGAGGACGACGCCCCACTCGACGACGCCCATGTAGCGGAGGGCCGCCGGCGAATCGCCGTGGTCGCGCGCGGCGCGCTCGAGCGCGGCCACGTCGAAGTGCAGGCCGGCCTCGTCGCGCACGCGGGGGATGTCCAGGGACCGACCCCGGCGCTCGAGGGTGTAGCCGCCCATGCGGACGAAGAGCTCCACCGGCTGGCTCTGGTCGTCGCCCATGCGGAGCTCGACCGGCAGGCTGCGAAGCTCGCCGCTCTGGCCGCGGCCGAGGAGGGCGGGGCCGCTCATGCCGGCGCGGACCATGCTGAGGAGCACCCGGGAGATCTGGATGGAGGGCACGCCGGAGCTGGCCGCGAGCCCGACGCGCGCGCCGGGGACCTCGCGGGACACCGCCTCGAGCGGCGCGATCAGCGCGTCGTAGGGCATCACCGCGGCGCGGCCGTCGTCACGGAAGGGGATGCTGCCCCAGGCGGGGAGGGCGGGGCTGGCCGTCGCCTCGAGCACGACCTCGCCGCGGGCGATCCGCACCGTGGGCACGTGGGAGTAGCGGATGCCGCTCGCGTCCACGACGAAGACCACGTCGCTGCTCGCCTCGGTGCCGCGGCTGCCGACCCCGTGCACGCCCATCTCGAGCGGCACGCTGGGCGTCGGCCGGATCGCGCTGCTCCGAAGGACCGCGCCGTCGACCGCGACGAGGGCCGCGAGCGAGGCGAGGAGGGGCTCGCCCGTCTCGCTGATCCGCTCGAGGCGGCTCAGCGCGGCGTTCGCCTCGCGGAGGGCGCCGATCGCGCGCTGCCCCGACTCGCTGAAGGCGGAGGCGGCGCAGTCGGCCTCGCCCTCGGCGCAGACCGTCTCTCCGAGCGCCGAGAGCTGGGCGGTCTCGTCGGGCTGGCCGAGCGCGTCGACCACCGCGTTCACGTAGAGCACGTCGCGGCGCTCGCCGCTGCCGTCGTGCAGGAAGCGGGGATCGTCCAGGCGTCGCTCGACCGCCTCGAGCGCCCAGGCGCAGTCTCCCGCGACGTCGGCGTAGACGCCCATGTCGAGGCTCGCGAGCTCCTGCTGGAGAAACGGCACCAGGCGGTCGGCCTCGACGCCGAGCGCGCCGGCCACGTCGGCCCGGAGGCGCGAGCGGCCTTGCCCGTGGGAGATCAGCACCATGTCGGAGGCGGCGACCGCGCGGAGAAAGCGAGCCTCCCGCGAGTCGGCGCCCTCGGAGCGCGCGATCACGTCGGTCAACCGACGCAAGAGGTCTTGGGTGCCGCCGCCCACGTCGTACCGATGCAGCTCGTTCGCGATGGCGCGGAGCTCTCGACGGGCAGCGGCGTCGGCCGACGCGACGCTGGGCAGCGCGAGCGCGAGGGCCGGGAGAAGGTAGATCACTGCTCGGACGTGCATCCTCATATGCCGAGCCACAACGGCCGCCGCAGGGCCGGGTGAAGGGGCTATCCTCCCGCCGCTCGAAAATCGGAGGAGCCATGATCGAAGAAGGCAAGAAGGCCCCGGCGTTCACCCTCGCGTCGTCCGAGGGCGGCAAGACGAAGCTGTCGGACCACGCGGGCAAGTGGGTCGTGCTGTATTTCTATCCGCGCGACATGACGCCCGGCTGCACCACCGAGGCGCAGGGCTTCCGGGACGCGGCGGAGCAGCTCGAGGAGCGCGAGGCGGTGGTGCTCGGCGTCAGCAAGGACAGCATCGAGTCGCACGAGAAGTTCAGGGACAAGCACGATCTGAACTTCGCGCTCCTGAGCGATCCCGACGGCAAGGTCATCGAGAAGTACGGCGCCTGGGGCGAGAAGAACATGTACGGCCGCAAGTCGATGGGGATCATCCGCACGACGGTGATCATCGATCCCGCGGGCAAGGTCCGGAAGATCTTCTCCAAGGTGCGGGTGAAGGGGCACGTGGAGAAGGTGATCGCGACCCTCGACGAGCTCCGCGGGGGGTGAGAGAAACGCTTACACCCCGCTGACAGCCGACCCGGCTGGGCCCCGCACGGCGAATTGTGCCGTGATTCCAGGGCGAAGTCGTGAGTGAGCACCCTCACCTCCGAGTCCCCGTGACGTTTCGGCGTCGGCGGGATCGGGCGTAGGCTGACCTCCGCTTTGGCGCAGGGGGGGCGGACCCTTCTTCGTATGCAGTTCGAGGTGATGTCGAGATGAATTGGGATCCGAGCAAGGTTGGGCTGGCGGCGTTCTTCGTGCTGGCGTCGGGGGTTCTCGCCGCGGGGTGCGCCGAGAATCCGGGCGGGAGCACGTGTGACCCCGCCTGCGGCGACTTCATGGACTGCTGCGAAGGCGCGTGCACCGTGCTGAGCAACGATCCGAACAACTGCGGCGGGTGCGGCATCCAGTGCCCCTCGGGCGTCTGCCAGACGGGCACCTGCATGCCGGGTGGCCCGTTCGACTCCGGCACGACCGGCCGCGACGGCGGCGGCGGGGGCGGCGGCGACTGCCGCCCCGAGTGCACGGTGGACGAGCGCTGCTGCGGCACCAGCTGTGTGCGCCGCTCGTCGCCCACCGGCGACCAGCGCACCGACTCGTCGTTCCAGAACTGCAACGGCTGCGGTATCGCCTGCGACATGGAGCGCGCCAGCTCCTGCAGCGTGCCCGGCGGCGGAGAGGGCGCGCCGCGCTGCCTCTGCGGCGAGTTCCCCCAGTGCCTGGCCGGTGAGGTCTGCACCAACAGCGACGGCACCTTCCAGTGCGTCAGCCTCTCCACCGACCCGCGCAACTGTGGCGCGCTCGGCAACGCCTGCGCCGAGGGCGAGTCCTGCTCGGGCGGCAGCTGCGTGTGCGGCGCGAGCGGCGCGGCGTGCGGCGCCGGGCAGGCCTGCTGCGGCGGGAGCTGCGTGGACGTGACCGACGACCCGATGAACTGCGGCGGCTGCGGCAACGTCTGCGGCTCGAACGGCCCCACCTGCGTCGACGGCAGCTGCCGCTGCGGCACCAGCCCGGCTTGCCGCGCGCCGACGGCCGGCATGTTCCCCGCGCCCGGTGACCTCGGCGAGAGCTGCTGCGACGACGCCTGCGTGGCCAACACCGACTCCAACTGTGGCTGCGGCGTGATGTGCGACGCCGCCGAGGAGGAGAGCTGCGTGGTCAGCGGCGGCGGCGGCTTCCCGGGTGGCCCGGGCGGCGGCGAGGTCGGCGTGTGCTGCGGCGAGGAGATCCCGTTCTTCGGCGCCATGTGCACCGGCGGCGGCGGCTTCGGCGACGGCGGCATGCCCGACGGCGGCTTCCCCTTCCCGTTCCCCTGAGTTTTCTGGAGGGTTTGGTGCAAACCCTCCCCCCATTGGGCAAAGCGCCAATGGGGCCCCCTGTACACTTGGTGGACGGTCAGGTTGGCCTGGCCCAGCGAGCTCCCGGCGGTGAGTACCTAGGGCCCCCAG